>Ga0182736_1000262_pt1 | contig 96098 bp, 89 predicted proteins | sample eDN5th30CKraftBY_FD_128882 | JGI IMG/M metagenome (GOLD analysis project Ga0182736, IMG submission 128882) | Enriched backyard soil microbial communities from Emeryville, California, USA - eDNA 5th pass 30_C Kraft BY (version 2) (version 2) | ecosystem: Environmental > Terrestrial > Soil >... | reverse complement strand
TGCGATCACGAGGGCGTCGAGGGCGGCGAGCACAGAGACCTCCAGGTCGACGTTGCTGCAAGCAACGCCTCCCTTCGGCGCCCTCAACCCAGCGCCTACCGATTACGCATCAACCATCTAGCCGTGCCGGACCTCCGCGGGGGATGGGGAATGTTCCCGATGGCGGGTCGCACGCCGGCGCTTACGGTGGCTCCAGTTCGATCAACCACTAGGAGCAAGCGATGGAGCTCTACACGATCCTGAGGCGGGGCGGTTGGCGGTCCGGGGCCGAGCTGGAGGCGGCCGCCGTGCGGTCGACGCAGGTCGGCGACGAGGAGATGGCCGGCGACGTCCGCTGGATTCGCAGCTACGTGCTGGACGAGGGCGGCGGCACGTTCGGCACCGTCTGCATCTACGAGGCGTCGAGCCCGGAGGCGATCCGCGAGCACGCGTCGCGGTCCGGGCTCCCGGTCGACGAGGTGATCCCGGTCGCCGACACGGTCGTCGTGCGGGCCGATCCCGAGCCGGCACGTCCGTAGCGTCCGATGGCAAAGAAGGTTCTGATCAACCTGGCCACCGGGCTCGAGGATCCCGAGCGGGTCACGATCGCGTTCCTGGTCGGCACCGCCGCCCTCGCCAGAGGGGACGCCGCGGCGATGTTCCTCACCAAGGACGCCGTGCGCCTCGCCTTGCCGGGCCACGCCGAGGGCGTCGCCTGCGACGGCTGCCCACCGCTGGAGCGTCTGTCCGGGCAGTACGCGGAGGGCGGCGGCGAGCTGATCGCGTGCCCGATCTGCTTCGACGCCCGCGGTCTCGACCAAGCCGCCATGGTCGCGCACGCGAGGCTCGGCGGAGCCACGCCGATGCTCGACTGGATCGGGGACGAGCCGGCGACCGTGTTCAGCTACTGAAGCGATCGGCCGGCGACCCAGTCGCGGGCCTCGGCTGCCGCGGCGGCGGGAACGACTCGTCGACGATCTGGTCGCGTCCCGGCGTTCACGGAGAGGGGGCGGCGCGCACCGTGTGCCACGACTGCCAGGTGACTCGCAGGATCACCACCGCGATCACGAGGCCGATGACGGGATCGGCAAGGTCGAGCCCAAGGCCGACGAGCACCGCGCTGGCGACGACGCCGAGACTCACCAGGCCGTCGGTGCGGGCGTGATAGCCGTCGGCGACCAGCGCGGGGCTGTCGAGCCGCTTGCCGGCGCGCAGCCGCACCACCGCGGCGAGCTCGTTGCCGGCGAAGCCGACGGCGCCCGCAAGCCCGAGCGCGAGCAGGTGCTCGAGTCCCTGCGGGTTGATCAGGCGGTCGACCGCCCCGAGCGTCGCGACACAGGCGCTGACGAAGATCGTCGCGACGACGAAGTAGCCCGCGCCCTTCTCGGCGCGGGCTGAGCGCAGCGCAAAGGCAACGCCGAGGGGAAGCGCGGTCAACGCGTCGCCGGCGTTGTGGACGAGATCGGCGAACAGGGCGACGCTGCCGACGCTGATGAACACGACGATCTGCGCGAGCGCGGTGGCGAGCAGGATGAGCAGGCTCAAGCCGACGGCGCGCAGACCCTCGCGCGAGCGAACGATCGACGGATCGATCGGTCCATGGCTATGCGCATGCCCACGCCCATGGCGGTGCTGGCTGGCGACGTCAGGCATCGCGGAGCGCTTCCGGCAACAACTCCACGACACATCAGACTAACATGTGTCTACACATTCAGATGTGAGGATCTCGTGGACCGTTACCCGAGCGTGCGGCTTCGAGCGGTTCGGCTCGGCGGCTCGCTCCAGCCCTGCTCGGCGTGCTCGAGCTGATGGCGAATCTCGCCCAGCAGGTGCGCGAGGTGCTCGTCGTGGAGCCGGTACAGGATGCGGCGACCGTCCCGACGGCCGGCGACCAGTCGCAGATGGCGGAGGACGCGCAGTTGCTGTGACACCGCGTTGGCGGTGAGGCCAGCTCGCGCCGCCAGATCGTCGACGCTGAGCTCCCCGCCGATCAGCGCGTACAGGAGCTTGAGCCGGCTCGCGGTGGCGAACGCCGCCATGCGTTCAGCGAGGCGCTCGGCCTCTCCCTCCTTCAACGGGCGCTCTGGAGCGAGATGTTCCTCAGGCCGCGGCAGACGTTGGACGCTAACACCCGCGCGGATGACCGAAGGGTCGTCGGTCACGCGTCGGCGGCGGCCTTCGGCGGCAGCGGGAAGAACATCGAGGTGCGCGCGGCGTACTCCGGGTAGCCGGGGCGCTCCATCATCGTCTGCTCCAGCAGCCGCGCTCCGGTCACCTGCACGAGGAAGACGGTCATCGCCGCCGGGCACGCGACGGTCGCCAGCGCCGCCACCCAGCCCGAACCCAGCCCGGCCACCAGCCAGATCCCCCACCACACGGCGGCGTCGCCGAAGTAGTTCGGATGCCGGGTGTAGCGCCACAGGCCGGTGTCGAGCACCTGGGGGCGCCGCTCGCGCGGCTGCGCCTTGTAGGCCGCGAGCTGCCGGTCGCCCACGACCTCGAACAGCCACCCGACCGTCCACACCAGCCCGCCGGCGATCACCGCCGGCCACCACGACGCCGTGAGCACCGCGCCGACCATCACCGGCGCCGCGACGAACCACTGCGCCACGCCCTGCACGAGGAACACCCGGCGGACGACGGTGCCGAACCCGACCTCCGAGAGCGAGCCGCCGAGCATCGCGGCGTAGCGCGGGTCCTCGGCGCCGGCGTGCTCCCCGATCGCCCGCCTGCGGATGTGCCAGGCCAGGCGCAGCCCCCACGCCGCGACCATCGCGACCACCAGCCAGCGGCGCCAGGTCGTCCCCTCGCCGAGCGCCTGGCCCAGCCCCGCGGCCACCAGCGCGACCAGCACGAAGCCCGTGCCCCAGGCGACGTCGACGACGGCGACCCGGTCGAGCTGGCGGGCCCGCAGCGCCGCGGCGCCCATGGCGAACGCCACCGTGAGCGCACCCGCCGCCAGCACGATCACGGCGCTCACGGCGTCGCCGTCCGCACCAGCAGGATCTGGTCGACGCCCATGCGCCCGTCCCGGAAGGCGAGGGCCCCGCCGGCGAGGTAGAGCTGCCAGACCCGCACCACCTCCTCGCCCACCAGCTCGACCAGCCGGGCGCGGTGCTCGTCGAAGCGCCGCTGCCAGCCCGCGATCGTGAGCGGATAGTGCTCCCGGAGGGACTGGACGTCGCACGCCTCGAGCCCCGAAGCCTCCAGCAGCGCGACGGTCTCGCCCACCGGGCGCATGTGCATGTCGGGCGCGATGAACGACTCGATGAACGGGCCGCCGCCCGGCCACCGTCCGGCGCGCGACATCTGCTGCACCAGCACGCGGCCGCCCGGCCGCACGCTGCGCCGCAGCACCTCGGCGTAGACGGCGTAGTTCGCCTGGCCGACGTGCTCGCCCATCTCGATCGAGCCGACCGCGTCGAAGTGGTCGCGCTCGGGAACGTCGCGGTAGTCCTGCAGCCGCACCTCGACCAGATCGTCAAGCCCGCGCTCGCGCGCCCGCGCCTCGACGAACCGCTGCTGCTCGGCCGCGATCGTGACGCCGGTGACCCGCGCGCCGAAGTGCTGGGCCGCGTGCAGGGCCAGCGCGCCCCAGCCGCAGCCGACGTCGAGCAGCCGCGCGCCCGGCTCGAGGCCGAGCTTGCGGCAGACCAGCGAGAGCTTCGCCTCCTGCGCCGCCTGCAGCGGCTGCTCGGCGGAGGCGTGGACGCCGCACGAGTACGCCATCGTGGGATCGAGGATCAGCTCGTAGAACGCGTTGGACAGGTCGTAGTGGAAGCTGACGGCGCTGCGGTCACGCCGGCGGGTGTGCCGTCGGCCGCGCACGCGCGCCTGCGACGCCGGCGCGGCCGGCGGCGGACCGACCACGCCGAGCGCGAACGCCGTGCGCACGGCGCCCGCCACCGCCGAGGCCCGAAGCCGCCGCCGGTCGCGAGCCACCGCGAACGCGTGCGCCAGCGCGGACTGGAGCGTCCAGCCCTCCTGCTCGGGCACGTCGAGCTCGCCGGTGACGTAGGCCTGCGCGGCGCCCAGCTCTCCGGGGCGCCAGAGGAGCCGGCGCAGGGCCGCGGGCGAGGAGACCGTGACCAGGGGCACGGTACCGTCGGCCGGCCCGGTCTCCGAGCCGTCCCAGGCGCGCAGCCGCACCGGCAGCGCGCCGCCCGCGAAGGGCTTCAGCGCCTCGCCCAGCCGGTCGGCGGCGGTCACGACACGCCCTCCTGATGGTGGGCGGGCCGGGGCCGGACGGGCATCCGGCGTCGCCGTCGCAGCCACAGCCAGATGCCGTGTCCGTGGATCAACGTCCAGCCGCGCAGGGTGGTCGGTGCGGTGCGCCAGACCGAGACGTCGCTGCGCCGTCCCGCGAGCCGGGCGCTGAACCGCGCGCCGTCGTCGGTGGTGAGCGTGACCGACAGGTCGATCCGGTCCCCGGGCGGCGGGACGACCAGGTCGTAGCGGCCGTCGGTCCCGTGAAACGGCGAGACGTACATCCGCTTGTCGACGTGGGCGCGGCCCTGAGCGTCCGGGTGCAGCAGGTAGGCGTGCCGGTCGCCGTAGGTGTTGTGGACCTCGACCACGGTCGCGGCGAGACGACCCGCTTCGTCATGGCACCAGAAGACGCTGATCGGGTTGAAGCAGAAGCCGAACGCGCGCGGGTTGGCGGCGAGCAGGACGCGTCCGCGGCCGATCTCGACGTCGTGCTGCGCCAGGAACGCCACGACGTTCTCGCGCAGGGAGCGGCCGGGGTCGCCGAGGTGGTCGCGCGCCTCGAACCGGCCGAGCAGGCCGTGGTCGGGCAGCTCGTCGAGGTCGACCACCCAGGTGTGCGAGCGGTGGGTGAACGCGCGCCGCACGGGCTGCCGTCGAAGGTGGGAGATCTCGACGGCGTAGCGAGCCGGCCACACGACGCCGGGCTCCGGCCAGGTCAGGCCCACGCGCTCGGCGGCGGCGAGCCCCGAGCGAGCGCCGTCCTCGTGGAAGCCCCAGCCGTGGTAGGCGCCGGCGAAGGCGATCCGGTCGGTGCCGATCTCGGGGAGACGGCGCTGCGCGGAGACCGAGGCGGGGTCGTAGCGGGGGTGCGCGTACGCCATGCGGTCGATCACCAGGGCCGGGTCGACGACGCCCTCGCCGCCGAGGGTGACGAGGTAGCGGGTCGCGGTGTCGAGCCGCTGCAGCCGGGTGAGGTCGTAGGTCACGGTCGTCTCGCCGGTGGCTCCGGCGAGGCGCCGGAAGTTCCACGACGCCCGGGCCCGCGCGGCGCGCGGCAGCAGCGAGGCGTCGGTGTGCAGCAGCGCGACGTTCGTCGAATACGGCATCTGGCCCAGCACCTCCCGCTGGGCCCGGCTCGGCGCGTCGAGCAGCGCCAGCGCCTGGTCGGGATGGGTGGCGACCACCACGGCGTCGAAGCGGGCGACCCGGCCGGTGCCGTCGATGACGTCGACGCCGTCCGGCGTCTCGCGGACGGAGGTGACCTTGGTGCCGCTGCGGACGTGGTCCACACCGGCGACGACGCGCCGGACGTAGTCGTGGGAGCCGCCGGCGACCGTGTACCACCGCGGCGAGCCGAAGATGCCGAGCATCCCGTGGTGCTGCAGGAACGTGAACAGGTAGCGGGCCGGGTAGTCGAGGGACGCCGTGGGCTCGCACGACCACACCGCCGCCACCAGCGGCTCCATGAAGTGCCGCACGAAGTAGCGCGAGAACCGGCCGCGGTGCAGGAACTCCCGCAGCGTCTGATTCGCGTCGGCGCCGGGCCGCTCGACCAGCCGCCAGGCGCGCCGGTGAAACCGGGGGATCTCGGTGAGCATCGCCAGATAGCGCGGCGTCAGGGCCGTGCGTACGCTGGGGAACAGCCCGGCCAGGCCGCGCGCCCCGGCCCACTCCAGGCCGGTGGCCTCGTCGGAGATCGACATCGACATCTCCGACGGCTGCGTGGCCACCCCGAGCTCGTCGAAGAGGCGCAGCAGGACCGGGTAGGTGTCCGGGTTGTGCACGATGAACCCGGTATCGATCGCGTGCTCGCGGATGACGCCGCCGGGGAGGGTCTCGCGCACCCGATGGGTGTCGGCGTGGCCACCGAGACGGGCGTCGGCCTCGTAGAGCGTGACCTCCGCCGAGCGCGCGGCGACGTGGGCCGCCACCAGGCCGGAGACCCCCGACCCAACCACGGCGACGCGTCGGGGAGCGTACGGGCGGCTTATGTCCCTGCTCCGAGCCGTCGCTGAGCGTGCGCCCTAATCAACTCCGAACCAAAGTAGCTCTCCTGGTCGGCCTGCGCGGCGGTGGGCGAAGCCGGCGCAGGGCCCGCGAGCGCCACCGGCGCACGCGCCGCGCTAGCACTGGAACGGGTCGTCCGAGCGCAGGATCGACGTGATCTGGTCGTTGTAGCGCGGCCCGACGTTGGTCGTGGACGCCCACGGGTTGACGGTGATCCGGAAGCCGAGGCTGGTGAAGCCGGTGATCTTGTGCTCGTACAGGCAGAACCGGCTGCCGCTGTCGTTCAGGTAGCTCGTGGTCTTGTCGTTGAAGCCGAAGAACTCGAGGTTGTTGATCCGCGAGCGCGACGACACCCACTTGCCGTTCCAGTAGTCGTGCTCGAAGACGCACAGGCTGTTGTCGGGGCAGACGGCGCGGGCCTCCGCGCGCGTCCGGGCGGACGCGGGCGAGGCGACGACGGTGGCCGCGGCGATGGTGGCGACGAGGACGGCGATGAGTCGAACGAGCTTCAAGGCGGGTCTCCTCTCATGAGGAAGGACAAGGCTCATCCGACCTTAAGTGCGGGTGCGCCGCGCGGCCAGGACGCTTCGCGCGATCGGCAAGCGTCAGCGGTAGAGGCGCAACAGCGCCTCGCCGCGAGCGGTCAGCCGAGCCCGCACGTGGCGACCGTCCGCCCGGCGCTCCACCAGCCCGGCGCGCTCGAGCGCGCTGACGTGCCGGCTCGCGCTGCTGGGGACGGACTGCAGGACCTCGGCGACCGCGGTCATGTCGCGCGGGAGCGTCAGCGAGCGCAGGATCCGGCTGCGCGGCTCGCCGACGAGCGCCGCCAGCGAGTCGACGTCCGCCGCCGAGCGCTCCCGGCCGTCGAGCGTGATCGCGTACGTGAGGTCGCGCAGCTCGCGCGGGCGGTTGTCGACCACGCCGCCGACGAGCCGGCGCGGCTGCAGGCCCAGCATCGGGGTGAGGATCAGCGTGCCGTCGCGCAGCCTGGGCTCCGCGGGCCAGTGCCCGGCGCGCACGTCGAACGCGAACCGCCCGCCGTCCACCCGGCAGCCCGGCCAGATGCCGGTGAGCAGCTCGGTCTGCGCGCCGAACGCCGCCGCCACGGCCGCACGCTGCACCTCGCGGTGCAGCGTCGCGGTCAGCGAACGCCAGACGGGCTCGACCGCGGGCCACGCCCGGACGAGCGCGGCGATGTAGGCGTGCGTCCAGCGCTTCGGGTCCGCGGTGGCCTCGACCCAGACCGCGTTCTCGGGCTTGGTCGCGATGCCGGCCAGCTGCCGCTCGCCCGCGTCGGCCTGCTGGAGGACGCGGTCGAGCTCGTCGCGCAGCCGGTGCTGCCCGGGCTCGACGGCGCCCGCCGCGAAGTCGGGCAGCTCAGTGGCGGCGCCCGGGCGGATCGGCAGCAGCGCCTCGACGTCGGTCGCGCGCAGGCGCGAGAGGATCCGGCGGCGCAGCCAGGCGGGCACGTCGGCGCCGTCGCCGACGCTGGACGCGCAGAGGAGCAGCAGCGTCGTCAGCGGCGAGACGACGATCCGCAGCGCCGCGGTGCGCATCACGTCGACGGGGATCGTCGCCGTCGTCCGCTCGGGGCTGAGGCTGCGGCGGGCCATCGAACGTCTCCAGCGTCGCCGCCGCGTCCGCCCCGGTCAAGGCGGATAGCCGAACTTCACGTCGTTCTAAGCGCGCGCGGCCGCGACCTCGCGCCCGCGGTGCGAGGCGGCGAAGCCGTCGATCAGCTCGCGCAGCTCGTCCGCGGAGGCGTTCGCGCCGAAGACCGGGCTGCCCGGCTCCAGCTGTACGCCGTCGGCGAGCGTGCCCGCCACGACCGGGTCGAAGCCGAGCGCGTCGACCAGGGCGGCGACGGCGGCGACGTCCTCGGGGTCGTCGCCCGCGATCGCGATCGCCTTGCGGTCGGACGCGTCCGCGCCCTCCTCCAGGTCGTGGTAGCCCATGTGGTTGAGCGCCTTGACCACCCGCGCGCCCGGGAGGGACGCCTGGACGGTCTCGCTCGAGGACGTCCGGGGGTCGGTCAGGTCGTCGCGGACGCCGTCGACCTCCTCCCAGTAGTTCATGGCGTCGATCACGAGCTTGCCGCGCAGCGCCTCCGCGGGCACCTGCCGGTGCTTGCCGAGCGGCAGCGCCAGCACGACCACGTCGGCGCGCGCCGCGGCCTCGGCCGCGTCCACCGCCTGCGCGCCCGGCGCCAGGACCTCGACGATCAGCGCGATCCGCGCCGGGTCGCCGGAGCCCGCGATCAGCACGTCGTAGCCGGCCTGCACGGCCAGCCGGGCGAGCACGGTGCCGAGCTTGCCGGCGCCGAGGATCCCGAGCGTCATCGCGCCGCCGGCGCGAGCCGCTCGCGCACCATCGGGATCACCTGCGTGCCGTAGAGCTCGACGCAGCGCAGACGGGCGGACGCCGGCTGCGAGCCCATGCTGTAGATCAGGTCGAAGCGCCCGACGTCGAGCGCCTCGATGGTCTTCGCGAGCTTGCGCGCGACGGTCTCCGGCGAGCCGACGTACAGGGACCCGTGCGCGACTTCCGCGTCGAACTCGTGGCGGCGCAGCGGTGGCCAGCCGCGCGTCGCGCCGATCCGGTCGCGCTGCACCTTGTAGCGCGGGTAGTAGACGTCGATCGCTTCGGCGTCGGTGTCGGCGATGAAGCCGGGGGAGTGCACGGCGACCGGGTGCGCGGTCGTGCCGAACTGCTCGGCCGCGCGGCGGTAGAGCTCGACGTAGGGCGCGAAGCGCTCGGGCGCGCCGCCGATGATCGCGAGGATCAGTGGGAGGCCGTAGCGGGCCGTGCGGATCACCGACTGCGGCGACCCGCCGACGCCGACCCACGTGGGCAGGCGCCCGGACTCCGTCTTCGGGTACACGTCCGCCTGCTCGAGCGCCGGGCGGGTCGTGCCGCTCCAGGTCACGGGCTGCTCGTCGAGCAGCTTCACGAACAGGTCGAGCTTCTCCTCAAACAGCACCTCGTAGTCGGCGAGGTCGTAGCCGAAGAGCGGGAACGACTCCGTGAACGAGCCGCGGCCGAGGATCACTTCCGCGCGGCCGTTCGACACGGCGTCGACGGTCGCGAAGCGCTCGAAGACGCGCACCGGGTCGTCCGAGCTGAGGACGGTCACGCCGGAGGCGAGCCGGATCCGCGACGTGCGTGAGGCGATCGCGGCGAGCACGGTCTCCGGGGAGGAGATCGAGTACTCGGGACGGTGGTGCTCGCCGAGCGCGATCACGTCGACGCCGAGCCGATCCGCGAGGACGGCCTCCTCGACGACCTGGCGGATCGCCGCGGCGTGGGACAGCAACGCACCGGAATCGTCTTCCGGGACGTCGCCGAAGTTGTCGAGGCCGAACGCGAGATCAGGCATAGTTGATGGTGCAACTATAGCCTGGCCGGCTCGGCCTCAGGCGTTCAGTACCACCGGCCCCGAGCGAACCCCCCGAACGCGACCAACCCGATCAGCGCGATGATCAGACCGATCCAGAAGCTCCAGACGATCATCAGGACGATCCCGACGATCACGAGGATGCCGCCCAGCGAAATACCGCCCATGTGAGTCTCCTCAGCTCGCGATTGATTCCAGCGTACCCCCGGAGGACGGTGGTCAGACCACAACCCTGCGCGGTCAGGCGGCGCCGCGCATCATCCTGGCCTGGCCGCGCATCAGGTCGGCGACCGGCCCGGAGGGCGCGATGACGCCGGCGTCCAGGGCGTCGAGCGCGTCTTCGAACCAGACGCCGAGTCGCTTAGTCCTGCGCGGCATCGTCGTCGGGGAGCGTCACGGTGACCGTCGCGCCCATCCGCCGCAGCGCGCGGAGGGCGCGCTCCACGTAGCGACGGCGCACCCGCCTCCAGCTTTGCGAGATACGTGCGATCCAGCGTGAGCTGCGCCGCGAGGTCCTCCTGGCTGAGGCGGCGTGCTCGCCGCGCACCGGCGACCGCCCAGGGAACGTCTGTGCCGATATTCGCGCTCGCTGTCGTTCCTGAGCAGGTTGTTCATCCGGGCGTCCACTTCGACGTCAAGAGCCTGGGCAGCTGGCGCGGCGGGGTGGGGGTGTTTCGAGAAAACTCACACTGTGTGAGCTTTCTCGGAACACCCCTCCGAACGCGCCAACTCCACGCGGCCGAGAACGCCGATCGCGCGGCTGGCCTTCTCGTCGCTGAGCACTTCGCCGCCGGCCACGCGGGTGGCGTCGTCGATGGGGATGGGGACGTACGCCGCCGTCGATGCGGCCGAGCTTCTTGAGTCAGGATGCCCGGACCGTCGAGAACGAACGAGCGATCCAACCGACCCGGCGCGCCCACGGCGCGATCGTGCGCGACTTCATCCGGCCCGGATGAACACCCTCCTCAGGAACGACCATTAGCTCCGATTTGCGGGCACGTCCAGCCGCAGCCGGCTGAGGATGCGCTGCACCGCGTACTGGATGTCCTTCGGCTCGCGCCGCAGCACGCTCGCGATCTCGCGCTCGCTGCTGCCGTCCAGCAGCATCCCGAGCAGCGGCAGGTCCTCCGCGTCGAGCCGGTGCTCGGCGTCCTCGAGCACGGTCCGGGACGGGGCCGTGAGCAGCCGGTCGCCGCGGTTGACGAGCCGGATCGCCTCGAACAGGTCCCGCGCCGGAACGCCCTTGTCCAGCAGCCCGTCCGCCTTCGCCAGCGCGGCCGGAAGCGTCAGCGCCGGCCCCGCGTACGCGCTGAACACGATCACCTTGGGCGCGGGCACACGCTGCTTGATGCGGTAGCAGAGCTGCAGCCCGTCGCCGTGCGGCAGGTGGTAGTCGAGCAGCGCGAGGTCCGGCTGCGTGCGGTTCAGCAGCGGCCAGACGCTCTCCTCGTCGCCGTCGCTCTCGCCCGCGAACACGATGCCGGGCTCGGCGTCGAGCACGGTGTGCAGGCCGGCGCGCAGGGCGGGGTGATCATCGATGACGACGACGCGGATCATGCGGAATCTCCGTTCGAGTCGAGGGGGACGTGCAGGTCGATAGCGGTGCCGCGGCCCTCCGCGGCGGGCTCGAAAGTCAGGCTGGCGCCGATCGAGGCGGCGCGGCTCTGCATCGCGAACATGCCGTTCGCGCCCGGCCGCAGCTCGTCGGGCAGGCCGCGGCCGTCGTCGGCGATCCGCACGCGCAGGCGCGTGCCGTCGGTGTGGATGCGCACGTCGATGGTGTCTGCATCGGCATGACGCAGCGCGTTCGTGATCGCTTCGGAGCCGATCCGGTACACGTGGGCGGCGATCAGCGGCGGCAGCGCCGGCGCGCGCCCCGTGACCGAGATCGCGGGCCGCCCGTCCGGCGCGAGCTCGAACGCGCGCTGGCGCAGCGCGTCCTCCAGCCGCCGGCCCTCCAGCGGCGAGCGCAGCTCGGCCAGGCTCGTGTCCATGTCCGAGGCGGCGGACTCGAGCTCGACCGTCGCGCGCGCGACGATCCGCTCCAGCGGCTCGCCGACGCGTCCCGCGAGCGAGGACACGAGCAGGTGCGCCGCGTGCAGCCGCTGCTTGGCGGAGTCGTGCAGCTCCCACGCGATCCGCCGCCGCTCGGCCTCGATCGCCAGCCGCTCGCGCTGCTCGCGCACGCGCGTGAGCCGCCGCAGCGTGTCGCGCACGTACGCCAGCGCCGCGACCAGCAGGACCGGCAGCGACAGGTGGATCGCGAGCGTCTCGGTCGAGTTGACCTGCAGGTGCCCGGGCGACGGCCCGCCCAGGACGGCCACGACCAGGAACGCGACCGGCGCGCCGATCGCCAGCCAGACCGCGTAGCGCAGCGGCATGTAGGCGGCGGGCAGCGCGAGCGCGGCCAGCCACAGCATGTAGTACGGGCTGCGCCAGTCGCCGGACTCCAGGACGAGCGCGAGCGTGACCGCGTTGTCGATGATCCAGGCCGACGGCGAGCGCCGCAGCTTCGGCGAGATCGCGAGCGCGGCGGTGCTGAGCGGGCCGTAGAGCGCGAGCGCGGCGTCGGCGTGGCTGAGCCCGCTCCAGACCATGAGCGCGAGCGCGATCGCCCACGCCGCGAGCCGCAGCGCCAGGTACAGCGCGATCCAGCGCACCGTGTACGGCGGCTCGAGCCGCGTCAGGATCGACTTCAAGAGCTCAGGGACCTCCACGAGCCTTCAAGCCTGGCAGGCGCTCGGGCGTTTGCGCCGCCGGCCATCCGGGCATCGAGCGGACGTCGGACAGGGAGGACAGCATGTCTCGCAGGGGTCGGGTGTCCGCGCTCGCCGTCGCGTTCGCGTCGGCGGCCGCGATCGGTGCGGGCGGCGTGATGGCCGCCGGCGGCTCGGACGACGAGGCCGCGCTCGGTGTGCGCCGCGGTGACCGCAACGTCGAGCGCCGGGTCGACGACCTGCTGCGCCGGATGACGCTGCAGGAGAAGCTCCAGCAGCTCACGCTGCTCTCGGACGGCCAGATGAAGGAGGACCCGAGCCAGGCCCGCCAGGGCGTCGGCGGCGTCTTCAGCGAGACCGACCCGGCGCTCATCGACGCCTACCAGCACGACGCGGTCGAGCACTCGCGCCTGCACATCCCGATCCTGTTCGCGTTCGACACGATCCACGGGTTCCGGACCGTGTTCCCGACGCCGCTGGCGACCGCGTCGAGCTTCGACCCGGGCGTGGCCGCGACCGACCACCGGATCGGCGCGTTCGAGTCGGCCGCGGTCGGCATCAAGCAGATCTACAGCCCGATGGTCGACGTGTCGCACGAGCCGCGCTGGGGCCGCATCGTCGAGGGCGGCGGCGAGGACCCGTACCTCAATGGCGTGCTGGCCGCCGCGCGCGTGCAGGGCGCCCAGGGCCGGGACTACTCGGCGCCGGACAAGGTCGTCACCTCCGTCAAGCACTTCGCCGCCTACGGGCAGCCGGAGAGCGGCCGCGACTACAACACGACCGACATGTCCGAGACGCGGCTGCGCAACGTCTACCTGCCGCCGTTCAAGGCCGCGATCGACGCCGGGGCGGACACCGTGATGTGCTCGTTCAACGCGATCAGCGGCGTGCCCGGCTGCGCGAACCCGCACACGGAGACGGAGATCCTCAAGGGCGAGTGGGGCTTCGACGGCTTCGTGGAGAGCGACTACACGGCGGTGCAGGAGCTGATCAACCACGGCGTGGCCGCCGACGGTGCGGACGCCGCGGCGCTGGCGCTCAACGCCGGGACGGACTCCGAGATGGTCTCGACCAACTACCGCGACGCCGGCCCGCAGCTGGTCAGCAGCCGGCGCGTGTCGCTCCGGCGCATCGACGACGCGGTGCGGCGGATCCTGCGCGTGAAGTTCCGGGCCGGGCTGTTCGAGCACCCGTACGTGGACGTCGCCGCCGCGCCGGGCAAGATGCTGCTGCCCGAGAACCGCGCGGCGGCGCGCAGCGCGGCGTCCCGCTCGGTCGTCCTGCTCAAGAACGACGGGCCGGTGCTGCCGTTCTCCGCCGCCAAGGCGACCGCGGTGATCGGTCCGCTGGGGGACTCCGGGCACGACATGCTCGGTCCGTGGTGGGGCCGCGGCGACGACGCCGACGCGGTCTCGCTCTACGCCGGCCTGAAGGCCCAGAGCAGCGCGACGACGTTCACCGCCGGGTGCACCATGAGCCACAACGACCTCGACGATCCCGCGGGCGAGTGCGCGAGCGTCGACACCGCGGCGGTGACCGCGGCCGCCAACGCCGCCGACCAGGTCGTGGTCGCGGTCGGCGAGACGCGCGAGATGGGCGGCGAGGCCGAGTCGCGGTCGAGCCTCGACCTGCCCGGCCGCCAGCAGGACATCATCGACGCGGTCAAGGCGACCGGGAAGCCGTTCGCGGTCGTGCTGTTCAACTCGCGGCCGCTGACGCTCGGCCGCGTGGCCGACGCGTCCCCGGCGATCCTCGAAGCCTGGTTCGGCGGCGTCGAAGCCGGCAACGGGGTCGCGGACGTGCTGTTCGGGACGGTGAACCCCGGCGGCAAGCTGCCGGTCTCGTTCCCGCGCAGCGTCGGCCAGGTGCCGATCTCCTACGACCACGAGCCGACCGGACGCCCGTGCGACGCGACGTCGAAGTACAACTCGCGCCACCGGGACATCCCGTCGTGCGCGCCGCTGTACCCGTTCGGCTACGGGCTCAGCTACACGACGTTCAAGGTCGACAACCTGCGGTTGAGCTCAGGCTCGATGTCCGCCCGCGGGTCGGTCCGGGCCGCGGTCGACGTCACCAACACGGGCACGGTCGCGGGCGACGACGTCGCGCAGCTCTACATCCACGACCCGGTCGCGTCGATCTCGCAGCCGGTCCGCCGCCTGCGCGGCTTCCAGCGCGTGACGCTGCGGCCGGGCCAGAAGACGACCGTGACCTGGACGCTGGACGCGAGCGACGTCGGCTTCTACGACAACCGCGGGAAGTTCGTGGTCGAGCCGGGCGTCATCGAGGTCTACGCCGGGGACACGTCGGACACGACGCTCGAGCAGACGTTCAACGTCCGCTGAGCGGGCGCACGATCTCGCGCACGACCGGGGTCGTGAACGCGTGCGACACGGGGCGGCGGCGGCTGGGAACGATCACGGTCATTGCACCTGAAGCATCCCGCCGCCGGCCGCCGCGCGGGACCGGGCTGGCAGGCGTCCCGGCGTGGGGTGACCGCCGCATGAGCGGGGGTTGGCCACACCCCGCTGCACGATCGTTTGCAGGATCCGCGGCGGGGAGGAACTAGGGTCGACCCCCCGAATGAGGTCGCTTCGTCGCATCCTGCCGCTCGCGGTGCTGGTCGCGCTGCTCGCCGGCAGCCAGCCCGCGCACGGGCAGCAGTCCCTGCGCGACGCGGCGGCGAGACTGCGCGCCGCGGTCGCCGCCGAGGAGGCGAAGATCGCCGACACGCGCGAGGGCCTGGCCGACGCGGAGCGCCGGCTGGCGACGCTCGACGTCCGCGCGCGCCACCGCCGCCAGCAGCTCGACGACACGCAGAAGAAGCTGGTCGCCACGCGCGTGCGACTGACCCGGCTCGAGCACAAGCAGGCCGAGGCGGAGAAGACGCTGGCCGAGAACCTGCGGCGCAGCTACATGGACGGCGAGCCGACGTTCGTCACGGTCGTGATGAACGCCGACGGCTTCGGCGACCTGGTCGAGCGCTTCGAGTTCCTGCGCCGCGTCGCGCGCCGCAACGCGTCCGTGCTCGGGGACACGCGCGACGCGCGGGTCAAGGTGAAGGGGATGACGCTCGAGCTGGGCGAGCTGCGTGCCACGTACAGCTCGCTGGCGCGCGACGCCGAGGACGCCGCCGACCGCGCGGACGCGATCCGCACCGCGCTGCTGCAGCGCGAGCAGGCGCAGCTGCGCAAGCGCGACGGCGCCGCCGCGCAGCTGGCGAGCGTGCGCGGGCGGATCGCCGCGATCGAGCGCCGCCGCGCCGCGGCCGCGCGGCGCGCGCTGGCGGCGGCCACGGCCAGCTCCGGCGCGCCGAAGGTCCAGCCGGGCGCGGGCGGCGACGTGGTCGCGCGCGTGGTCGCCGCGGCCAACCAGATCGCCACCACGCCGTACGTCTGGGGCGGCGGCCACGGCGGCACGTCCGGCGGGTATGACTGCTCGGGCTCGATCAGCTACGCGCTCGCCGCCGCGGGGCTGCTGAGCGGCTCGCTGGACTCGACCGGGTTCATGAGCTGGGGCGACGCCGGCCCGGGCCGCCGGATCACGATCTACGCGAACGCCGGCCACGCGTTCATGGTCGTCGACGGGCGCCGCTACGACACCAGCGCGCTGTCGGGCGGCGGGACGCGCTGGTCGAGCTCGATGCGCAGCACCGCGGGGTTCGTCGCCCGCCACCCGCCGGGACTCTGATGTCGGGGTTCTCGCGCGCGTACCCGGCGGTCGCGGCGCGCGCCGACGCGCGCGGTGCGGCCGGGCACCGGCAGCGGCTGCTCGCCGGGCTGGCCGGACGCGTGATCGAGGTCGGCGCCGGCAACGGGCGCAACTTCGCCCACTACCCGGACGCGGTCACGGCGGTCCTGGCGATCGAGCCGGACCCCACGCTGCGCGGGGCCGCCCGCGACGCGGCGCGCGGTGCGCCGGTGCCGGTGACGGTCCTCGACGGCGTGGCGGACGCGCTGCCGGGCGCCGACGGCGAGTTCGACGCCGGCGTCTGCAGCCTCGTGCTGTGCAGCGTCCCCGACCAGGCACGCGCGCTGGCCGAGCTGCGGCGGGCGATCCGCCCCGGCGGCGAGCTGCGCTTCTACGAGCACGTGCTCTCGGACCGGCAGCCGCTGCGGGCAGTGCTGCAGCTCGCCGACCGCACCGGGTTCTGGCCGCGCGTCGCGGCCGGTTGCCACCTCGCGCGCGACACGGGCGCGGCGATCGCGGCCGCGGGCTTCGTGATCGAGCGCTGCGAGCGCTTCGGCTTCCGCACGGTCGCGGTCGAACCCAGATTGACGTACATCCTGGGTATCGCTCGGCGTCCGTGAGTGGGACACTTCCCCGATGTTGGTCCGGGGTGTCGACGACATCCACGCCGTGCAGGAGCAGGCCGCGCTGCTGCGCATCGCCATGCTCGTGGCGCGCGACGAGCCGCTGGACACGCTCTTCGCCACCGCGTCGGAGGAGGTCGCGCGGCTGCTCGGCGTCGACGCGGGCGGCGTCATCCGCTTCATCGGCGGTGAGCGGGCGGTGATCGTGGGCGTGCACCGCATGGGCGGCGTGCGCGGCCTGCCGGTCAACGCCGAGCTCGACTTCGACCGCGTGACCAGCGCGCTCGGGATGGCGCGCAGCACGCTGTCGCCGACGCGGCAGGCGTACACGGGCGGCGGTGCCGGGTCCGACGTGGCGAACCTGATGCGCTCGATCGGCCTGAGGGCGAGCGTCGCGGCGCCGGTGCTGCACGACGGCGAGGCGTGGGGCGCGCTGATCGCGTCCGCCACCGAGGAGGAGCAGCTGCCGCCCGGGTGCGAGCACCGGCTGGTGGGGATCGCGGGGCTGCTGGCGCAGGCGCTGGTGAACGCGGACGGGCGGACCGAGCTGGCCGCGTCGCGCGCGCGGCTCGTCGAGTCCGGCGACGAGGCGCGGCGGCGGCTCGAGCGCTCCCTGCACGAGGGCGCGCACCAGCACGTGGTCGCGCTCGCGCTGAAGCTGCGGGTGGCGCGCGGGCGCGCGGTCCCGGGCTCCGAGGAGGAAGCGCTGCTGACCGACGTGCTGACGGACGCGATGGCGGCGAGCGCGGAGCTGGGCGAGCTCGCACGCGGGCTGCATCCCGCCGTGCTGTCCGAACGCGGGCTGGCGGCGGCGCTGCAGGTGCTGGCCGCGCGCGCCGGGCTGCCGGTCCGCCTGCGCGAGCTGCCCGGCCGGCGCTACCCGGCGGTGCTGGAGACGACCGCGTACCTGGCCGTGGTCGAGGCGCTCGCGAACGCCGTGCGGCACGCCCACGCGACCGAGGTGACGCTGCGGGTCGCCGACCGGGTCGACCACCTCGTGGTCGAGGTGAGCGACGACGGGATCGGCGGGGCGGCCGTCAAGCCGGGCGGCGGGCTCGAGTGCCTGGCCGACCGGGCGGCGGCGGTCGGCGCGCGGTTCTCCCTGGCGTCCGCGCGCGGCGAGGGCACCACCGTCCGGCTGGCGATCGCGGTCTGAGCGGCGTGGAGGTCGAGCGCAAGTTCGTGCTGTCCTCGCTGCCCGCGTCGCTCGACGCGGGGCGGCGGATCGAGCAGGGCTACCTGGCGATCGACCCGGCCGGGGCCGAGGTGCGGCTGCGGCGGATCGGCACGCAGCTGCTGATGACGGTCAAGACGGGACGCGGGCTGGTGCGCGGCGAGGTCGAGTTCTCCCTGGGGCTGGAGGAGTTCGCGCGGCTGTGGCCGCTGACCGCGGGGCGGCGGGTGGTCAAGACGCGCCACCTCGTGCCGGTGCAGGAGGGGCTGGCGGCCGAGGTCGACGTCTACGAGGGCGACCTCGCCGGGCTGCTGACCGGCGAGGTGGAGTTCCCCGACGAGGCCGCCGCGGGCGCGTTCGCCGCGCCCGCCTGGCTGGGCGTGGACGTCACCGGCGACCCGCGGTACGCGAACCAGCGGCTGGCGGTCGACGGGATCCCTTAGCGCACCTGCTCGGTCGGGCGCACCAGGATCTCGTTGATCGCGACGTGGCGGGGGCGGGTGACGATGTAGACGATCGCGTCGGCGATGTCCTCGGCCGCGAGCTTGGCGTCCACCGGGCTGAGGTTGGCGCGGACCTCCTCGCGCACGTGCGTCGCGAGCTCGGACTCGGTGGCGCCTGGCTCGACGAGCGACGAGCGCACGTGGCGGGCGGTCACCTCCTGGCGCAGGGCCTCGCTGAACACGCCGACGGCGTGCTTGGTGGCCTGGTAGATGCCGCCGCCGGCGCCCACGCGCCGGCCCGCGACCGAGCTGACGTTGACGAGGTCGGCGACGCGGCGCGGGTCGCGCTCGGCGGCCCGGATGAGGTGCGGGAGCGCGGCGTGGGCGACGTACAGCAGGCCCTGCACGTTGAGCCGGATCATCCGGTCCCACTCCTCGACCGGCGCGTCCACGATCGGGCCGAGCAGCATCACGCCCGCGTTGTTGATCACGGTGTCGAGGCGGCCGAGCTCGGCGGCGGTGCGCTCGACCGCGGCGATCGCCTGCTCGCGGTCGGTCACGTCGGTCTCGATGGCGAGGCCGTGGAGCTCGGTGGCGAGCGCGTCGAGCCGGTCCTTGCGGCGGGCGGCGAGGGCGACGGTGGCGCCCTGCGCCGCGAGGGCGCGGGCGGTCGCTTCGCCGATGCCGCTGCTCGCGCCGGTGACGAGCGCGACCGTTCCGTCCAGTGGCTTGGTCATGCCGGGGGTTCTACCCCTCGTGGGAGCACGGCGCGCCCCCGCGCCGGCGGATCACCGCCGGCGCGAGTCGGGCGCGCTGCCTGTCAGGACGTGGTGGTGCCGCTGGCGGTGGACGGCGTCTGCCCGTCACCGCCATCGGCGCCGGCGGGCGGCACCTGACCGCCGCCGCCGGTCGGAGGGCCGCCTTGCGGACGGATCTTCTCCAGCGCAGCTTGGACTTTCTCCTCGCTGATGCCGAGCTCCTTCGCGAGTTGGGCGGCCATGTCAGCGCCAGGACCGCCGGCCGGTGGCTGGCCGTCGCTGCCGCTCGGCGGCGATTGCCCGTCGGTGGGCGGCTGGCCGCTGGGTTGCTGGCTGGTGCCGGCCGGGGCGGCCGCGTCGGAATCGCTGCCGCAGCCGGCGAGCGCGGCGCCGGTGCCGGCGAGCGCGGCGATGCTGGTGAACGTCGCGACGCGCCGGAAGGCTCGCTGTCGTCTCATCGGGTGGCTCTCCTTCGGGGTTCGATGACGAAGTGGGTGCGGTCGTCGAGGACCACCAGGCCGCCGTGCGGGCGCAGCCAGGCGGCGGCGCCGCCGGGCCCGCTCAGGACGGCGGCCTTGGCGCGCCATTCGGCTTCGAGCGCGGTCGGCGCGATCGCGGTGGCCTGGACGACGCCGGTGAACGCGGGCCGTCCGGTCGACGGGTCGAGCAGGTGATGCGCGGGCGCTCCGCGCGCGTCGAGCCAGCTGCGCTGCCCGATGCCGGACGTCGCCACGCCCGCGGCGGTCAGCTCGAACGCGTGCCGCGGCGGGCCGCCGAACGGGTCCGCGACGGCGACGCGGCGCGGCGGTCCCGCAAAGCGCAGGTCGCCGCAGCAGTCGATCGCGAACGGCGGGCGCAGCCGCTCGGCGAGCAGGTCCGCGAACAGCCCCTTCGCCAGCCCGCCGCCGTCGATGCCCAGGCCGGACGGCCGCACGACCACGAACCCACCCTGCTCTGTCCCCCCACCACCAGGGGTCAGACCCCTCAACACGCCGATCTCCCGCTGAGCAGGGCGTTTTGTGTTGAGCGCAGGTTGAGGGGTCTGACCCCTCTGGGGGTGGGCGACGGTGAGGGCGCGCCAGCGAGCCGCTGGGTGCGGGGCCGCGGGGGTCGGTGGTGGAGCGAGGGCGAGCGCGCGGTCGAGCGGGAGTGGCGGGCCGAGCGTGCGCGTGTAGCCGGCGGCCTCGATCTCGCCCAGCAGCGTCGCGTCGACCAGCCCGCCGGTGGCGGTCGCAGCCTCGTGCACGGCGGCGGCGAGGCGCGCCAGCGTGGGGCTGACCGGCACGGCGGCGCGCGGGTCGGCGTTCAGGCGCGAGAGCTCGCTTGCGGCCGAGAAGCGCGTGAACTGCGCGTGCCACTGCTCGAGCTGCAGGCGCGCGGCGAGGGCGGCGGCGGGCGCGGCCGCCACCGAGCACCAGCCGCCGAAGCAGGCGAAGGGCCCCGGCGGGTCGAGCGCGGTGGCGTGGCGGGGCGTGGTGGCGTGGCGGGGCGCGGCGGCGGGGCCGGGCGCGGCGCGGCCGGGCGCAGCGGCGTGGCGGGGCGCGGCGGCGCTCACGTCGTCACCACCCAGCGGCGCGTCAGGAGCGCCGCGCCCGGGATGACGGCGAGGCTGGCCGCGACGATGAACCAGAGCGCGCTCGCGTCGGTGCCCATCGCCAGCGCGTGCACGATGCCGAGCACCCACGCGACCGCGGTGTAGCGGTGGAGCCTGCGCCACCGCGCGACGCCGATCCGCGTGCGCACGTAGTAGGAGAGCCCGAGCAGGACCAGCAGCCAGCCGGCGACGATGCCGGTGGTCATCCACAGCCGGTGGTAGCCGGAGACGAACGGGACCGTCACGTCGGCCAGCGACGGTCGCAGGTACCCGTCGCCGAGCAGCGACAGCGCGTGCACGGCCAGCGCGATCAGCGTCGCCAGCGACAGCGCCTCGTGCACCGCGCGCAGCCCGCGCCGCCGGTGCACGAGCAGCCCGGCCGCGACCGCGGCGCTCGCCGCCAGCAGCGCGGTGATGCCCGCCGCGCGGCTCGTGATCCAGAAGACGTGCTCGGTCACGACTGGCGGGTGGTGAGCGGCCCGGTCGCCGACGACGAGGACGAGCCGGACGAGGACGAGCCCGGATCCGAGGACGAGGAGGACGTGCCCGAGGAGGACGTGCCCGAGGAGGACGGGCTCGCCGACAGCGGCGTGACGCTGGCCGTGGTCGTGCCCTTGGAGCCGTCGAACGCGACCACGCCCCAGGCGAGCACGAACGTGGCGGCCACGGCGGCGGCGATCCGGCGGCGCGTCCGCCGGATGGCGGCGAGACGAGGTGACATGTCCCCAGCCTCGGCTCGCCGGCCGAGAGCCGTCCCAGAGAACCCTGAGAGGATCCTGGGGCGGGCTGCCAGGATCCACGGCGATGACGGTGATCTTCGATCTCGACGGCGTGCTGGTCGACTCACGCGCGGTCTTCTTGTCCTGCGTCCGGTACGCCTTCAGCAAGCTCGGGCTGCCCGACCGCAGCGACCAGGACCTCCTGCCCGCGATCGGCCCGCCGTTCCCGCTCGCGTTCGGCGCCGTGCTCGGCACGCCCCCGGACGCCCCGATCGTCGCCGCCTGCATCGCGGCCTACCGGGAGCGCTACGCCACCGCCTCGCTGACCGAGACCACGGTCTCGCCGGGAATCCCCGAGATGCTCGCCCAGCTCCACCCGCACCGCCTCGCGGTCGCCACCTCCAAGCCCAAGGCGTTCGCCGAGCCGCTGCTGGAAGCGCTCGGGCTCGCGCGCCACTTCGACGTGATCGCCGGCCCCGACCTCGACCACCACGCCGAGCCCAAGACCGCGACGCTCGGCCGCGCGCTGCACGAGCTGGGCACGCGGCGCGCCGTCATGGTGGGCGACCGCGAGTTCGACGTCATCGCGGCCACCGCGCACGACCTGCCCTCGATCGGCGTCACCTGGGGCATCGGCACCCGCGCCGAGCTCCAGGCCGCCGGCGCCGACCGCCTGATCGACGAGCCGGCCGAGCTTCCGCACACCGCAGCCGTCCTGCTCGACCACTAAGGTCCACGACCACGTGCTCGCGACGTTCAACCTATACACGCTCTCGCTGTTCGTCCACATCGCCGCCGCCGTCGTCGGCCTGGGCGCGTCGTTCGCGCTCGCGGTCGGCTTCCCGCTGGCGATCCGGCTGGGGGACCGCTACCTGCCGTTCGTGCACCAGCTGAGCCTCGAGGTCACCCGCAAGCTGGCGTCCCCGGCGCTGCTCGTCCTGATCGTCACCGGGCTCTACCAGGGCATCGACGCGGACCGGATGGACGAGCCGTGGATCGGCGCGACGTTCGCGATCGCGATCGCGCTGGGCGCGCTCCAGGGCGCCTACTTCATCCCGACCGACCGCAAGCTCTCCGCCCGCGCCGAGCAGGAGCTGTCCGCCGGCGGCCTGACGGACGAGTACCGCCAGCAGGCGCAGCGCGAAGGCGCGATGGGCGTCGCCGCCGGCCTGCTGATCGTCGTGGCCGTCTTTCTGATGGTCACGCAGCCAGGCGCGTAGGCCGGGCGAGCGCGCGCACTTCCGCGGCCGGCATCGGCCGCCCCATCAGGAACCCCTGGCCGAGGTCGCAGCCGGACGCGGTCAGCAGCTGGTGCGCCTCCTCGGTCTCGACGCCCTCGCCGACCGCCCGCAGCCCCAGATTGTGCGCCAGCTCGACGATCGTCTCCACGATCGTGGCCGCCTCGCGGTCGGCGTCGATGCCGAGGATGAAGGACTTGTCGATCTTGAGCTCCTGCACGGGCAGCTCGCGCAGGTAGGCCAGCGAGGACGAGCCCGTGCCGAAGTCGTCGAGCGAGAGCAGGACCCCGAGCGCGCGCAGCCGCTGCATGATCTCGACGACCCGCACGGGGTCGGCGGCGACGATCGTCTCGGTGATCTCGAGCGTCAGCAGCGCCGGGTCCAGGTCCCACTTGACCAGCAGCGCCTCGACGTCGCCGGGCAACCCGAGGTCGAGCAGGTTCGGCGCGCCCAGGTTGACCGCGACCGGCAGCGTGAGCCCGTCGTCGCGCCAGCGCGCGCACTGCCCCAGCGCGTCGTCGAGCACGCGCAGCGTCAGCGGCCGCATCAGCCCCGTCTGCTCGGCCAGCGGCAGGAACGCGCCCGGCCCGAGCAGGCCGAACTGCGGGTGCTCCCAGCGCGCGAGCGCCTCGGCGCCCGCGAGCGCGCCCGTCACCAGATCGAACTTCGGCTGGTAGTGGACGATCACCTGGCCGGACTCGATCGCGTCCGGCAGCTCGCCGATCAGCGCCAGCCGCGCGCGCGAGTGCCCGTCGCGCGACGCGCTGTAGACCTCGCAGCCGACGCCGCTGGCCTTGGCCGAGTACATGGCGATGTCCGCGCGCTGCATCAGCGTCTCGACGTCGCGCCCGTGCTCGGGGAACATCGCGATGCCGACGCTGGCCCGCACCAGCAGCGTCATGCCCTGGAAGCGGAACGGGTCCTCGATCGCCCGCCCGAGCGCGGCGGCGGCGACCTCGGCCTCGCCGACGGTCGTGCCCGGCGGCATCAGCACCGCGAACTCGTCGCCGCCCACGCGCGCGACCAGCTCGGCGCCGGGGATCGCGGCCTCCAGCCGCGGCCCGATCTCCTGCAGCAGCCGGTCGCCCGCCTGGTGCCCGAGCGTGTCGTTGAGCTCCTTGAAGTGGTCGAGGTCGATCAGCAGCAGCGCCAGCTTGGTCTTCGCCGAGCGGGCCGCGCTCGTCGCCCCGTCGAGCGACGCGAACAGCCGGCGGCGGTTCGCGAGCCCGGTCAGCGGGTCGTGCGTCGCGTCGTGCTCGCGCTGGGCGGCCAGCGAGCGCAGCTCGGACTCCAGCTCGCGCCGGTCGGTCGCGTCACGCATGTTGAGCACGTAGCCGCCGACCGCGGGGTCGTGCAGCCGGTTGGCCGCGACCACGTCGAAGTGCCGGTAGCCGCCGTCGCCGTGCGCGAGCCGCAGCGTCAGGTTGCGCGCGTGGTTGGGCCGGTCCTTGGCCTCGGCGAAGTAGCCGTCGAGCGCGACGCGGTCGTCCGGGTGCACGAGGTCGTGCAGCCGCGTGCCGACCAGCAGCTCCGGGTCCTGCGCCAGCACGCCCCGGATCGAGGCCGCCTGCCAGCGGATCCGCAGGTCGGCGCCGACGATCGTGACGACGTCGGTCGAGTTCTGGACGATCGAGGTGAGCCGCCGCTGGACGATCTCCGAGGTGCGCAGCGCGATCAGCAGCCCCTGCCCGAGCACCGGGGCGAGCGCGCTGCCGAGCGCGCGCGAGATGTCGCCCTCCATCTGGGTGTCGCCGAGGTCCGCGTGGGCGACGAACAGCGCGGCCATCCACAGGCCGTAGCGGGAGAACGCCAGGATCGGCCCGCCGTACAGGCTGCGGAAGCAGAGCCCGAGCAGCGGCAGGATCGGGTTCCCCGGCGTCACGGCCATGATCCCGTAGACGGCGAGCGCCTCGAACGGCTCGGCGTAGAGCGGGAAGCGCCCGCGGCGCCAGCCGTGCGCCCAGTACGCCCCGAGGCCGAGCGAGAGCACCGCGCCGGCGACGCGTTCCAGCGCCGAGCTCGCGCTCGTCAACGCCACGGCGGCGGCCGCGAGTGCCCCGAGGAGGGCGAGCGCGAGGAACAGCAGGCGGAACCGCGCGACTGGCGTCTGCGGGAACTTGACGGACACTGCCCAGTGAATTCGGACGATCTCGCTCCGGCTTGAGGGGCGGCGCTTGAGTCCTGGCGTCGAATTGCCGAGGGATGGGTGAACGACGATCCTCGGGGGAATGACGTGCCGACTGCTGAAGAGCGCCTGGCGATCACTGATGAAGCGCTGACCGAAGCGGTCAACCAGGGGCTGTTGCAGCTCCAACCGGAAGACGACGCCCTGGGCGGGCGGCTGATCACGCTGGGCGGACGGCCGCACGTGAACTTCGGTTCGTGCAGCTATCTCGGCCTGGAGCTCGACCCGCGCCTGCGTGACGCGACGATCGACGCGGTCACGCGCTTCGGCACCCAGTTCTCCTCCTCGCGCGGGTACCTGCAGTCGCCGCAGTACGCCGAGCTGGAGGCGCTGCTGAACGAGCTGTTCGGCGGCCACGTGCTGGTCACGCCGACGACGACGCTCGGCCATCTGGCGACGCTGCCGGTGATCGTCGGCGCGCGCGACGCGGTGCTGCTCGACCATCAGGTCCACGCCAGCGTACAGATGGCCGCCAACCAGCTGCGCGTGATCGGCACCGACATCGAGCTGATCCGCCACAACCACATGGAGCGGCTGGAGGCGATGATCGAGCGCGTCGGCAAGACGCACCAGAAGGTCTGGTACATGGCCGACGGCGTCTACTCGATGTTCGCCGACCTGGCGCCGTTCGCGGCGCTGCGCGACCTGCTCGACCGCCACGAGCAGTTGCACCTCTACGTCGACGACTCGCACGGCGTCGGCTGGGCGGGCGAGCACGGGCGCGGCCCGGCGCTCGACGTGCTCGGCGGGCACCCGCGCGTGGTCGCCGCCTGCTCGCTGAACAAGTCCTTCGCCGCCGCGGGCGGCGCGATCGTGCTCCCGGACGCCGAGTCCTACCGCCGCGTGCGGACCGCGGGCGGCCCGATGATCTTCTCCGGCCCGATCCAGCCGCCGCTGCTGGGCGCCGCGATCGCGTCCGCGAAGATCCACCTGTCCGACGAGCTGCCGCGGCTGCAGGCGGCGCTGCGCGAGCGCGTCGACCTGTTCACCGACCTCGCGGACGAGTTCCTGATCCCGCTCGCCGCGCGCGAGCGGACGCCGATCCGCTACGTCCCGCTCGGCCTCCCCGCGGTCACGCACGACGTGATCCGGCACGTGATGGCCGACGGCCACTACGTGAACATCGGCATGTTCCCCGCCGTGCCGATGAAGCACTCCGGCGTGCGCGTGACGCTGACGCTGCACCACACGCTCGACGACGTGCGCGCGCTGGTGGAGTCGCTCGCCCGGCACGTGCCGGCGGCGCTCGAGCGCGGCGGCGAGGCGGCGCGCCGGCGCCACGAGAAGGTGGCCGGTGGGCCGGCGCTGCGGCTCGAGCACCACCGGTCCTCGGACGCGCTGAACGCCGCCGAGTGGGACGCGCTGCTGGGCGAGCGCGGCACGTTCACGGTCGACGGCCTGCGGTTCCTGGAGCGCGCGTTCGGCGGCCCGGGCGAGCGGCCCGAGGACACGTGGGACTTCCACTACTACCTCGTCCGTGACCGCGCCGGCCGGCCCGTCCTGGCCACGTTCTTCACCGAGGCGCTGTGGAAGGACGACATGCTCTCGTCGGCCGAGGTCTCCGAGCGCGTCGAGCAGCGCCGCGCCGAGGACCCGTACTACCTGACGTCGCGCCATTTCGCGATGGGCTCGCTGCTGACCGAGGGCGACCACCTGTACCTCGACCGCAACGCGGACTGGCGCGGCGCGCTGGACCTGCTGCTGGCGGCGGTCGCCGAGCAGGCCGGCGAGGCGACGCTCGTGCTGCGCGACCTGCACGCGGCCGACGTCGAGCTGGCCGAGGCGATCCGCTCGCGCGGCTTCGTGCGCACCTCGCTGCCCTCGTCGCTGGTCTACGAGCCCGTCGACGGCGGCGACGAGGCCTGGATGGCGCGGCTGTCGTCCAAGCAGCGCTGGCACCAGCGGCGCTGGGTGCTCCCGTTCGACGAGGCGTACGACGTCGAGTTCCTGCGCCGCGGCGGGCGTGCGGTGAGCGACGCCGAGCTCGACCACTTCTACGCGCTCTACCGCGCGGTGCAGGCGCGCGGGCGCGACCTGAACGTGTTCCCGCTGCCGAAGGGCTTCCTGCGCGAGATGCTGTCCCACGAGGCGTGGGAGCTGATGGTGCTGACGCTGCGCGAGACCGGCGAGGCGGTGGCGTTCGGCGCGCTGTTCGTCGGCGCCCGCCACTACGCGCCGATGGTGATCGGGCTCGACTACCGCTACGTCGGCTCGCACGGCCTCTACCGGCAGATGCTGCGCCACGCGCTGCGGCGCGCCCGCGAGCACGGCTCCAAGCGCGTCCTGCTCGGGATGGGCGCGACGCTGGAGAAGAAGCGCTTCGGCGCGCACGTGCAGGAGCGGGTCGCGTTCGCGCGGGCGTCGGACCACTACTCGTCCGAGGTGCTCGCGGCGCTGGCGGCGGACAGCCGCGGCGCGTGATTAGCTGCCGGGTGTGATCGCGCAGCGGGGACCGGCAGTCGAGGCGGCCCGCCTGGTGTGCGTGCTGTTGCACGGACGCGGGCGGGACCCCGACGACGTGCTGGCGCTGGCCGAGCGGATGGACGTCCCGGACGTCTGCTTCCTCGCGCCGGCCGCGCCCGGCAACACCTGGTACCCGCTGTCGTTCTTGGCGCCGGTGGAGGAGAACGAGCCGGCGCTGAGCGACGCCCTGGCGACCGTGGCGTCGCTGGCGGTGGCGATCGAGCCGGCCCGGCTCGTGCTCGGCGGGTTCTCCCAGGGCGCGTGCCTGGCGGCGGAGTACGCGCTCCGGCACCCGGCGCGCTACGCCGGGCTGCTGCTGTTCACCGGCGGGTTCATCGGGCCGCGCGGGACCGCGGCGCCGGAGCACGGCGCCTTCGACGGTACACCCGCGTACCTCGGGACCTCGGACCCGGACGACTGGGTGCCGGTCTGGCGCGTGCACGAGACGGCGGACGCGCTGGCCGCGCAGGGCGCGGCGGTCACGCTGGAGGTCTTCCGCGGCCTGGACCACCGCGTCGACGACCAGGAGATCGCGGCCGGCCGGGCGCTGCTGCTCGGCGGCTGAGCTACCGCGCGCCGCGCAGCAGGAACGTGGCGAGCGCCTGCAGGTCGTCGGGCGCGATCCGGTGCCCGAAGTCGCCCGGCATCATGCCCGGGCTCCAGCCCTGGGCGACCTGCGCGTCCGGCAGCACGATCGACTCGAGCACGTAGTCCCGCGTGCGGCCGCGCAGCGCCCGCACGAGGTCGGGCGCCATGACCGAGTCGGCGTTCGCGGGCTTGAAGGCGTGACAGCCGCCGCAGCCCTGCTCGGCGAACACCTCGGCGCCGCGGTCGCGGTGCGGCGCCGGCGGGGGTGGCGGGGCGTCGCCGGCGAAGGCGGCGATCGTCATCGCCGCCCCCGCGCAGGCGAGGCCGCCGGCGGCGAGGGTGGTGGCTCTCATGCCGCCTGCGGTTGCGGGCGCCGGATCGCGATCAGCGCCGCGGCGGCCAGCAGGAGCGCGGCGCCGGGGAGCAGCAGGCGCAGGTCCGGCCCGCTCCGGCCGGCGGCGGCCGCCGGTGCGCCGATCTGCGCCGGCGGGTACGTGTGCACGCGCGTGAACCCGTCCTCGATCCGGTAGGTCCAGCGCCCGTCGGACGGGAACACGACGTGCGCCCGGTACACGCCGGGCCGGCCGGTCGGCGCGGCGGGGAAGCGGCGGTCGCCGACGAGCACCGCGGGCTCGATGTTCTTCATCGGCGTGCGGCCGTGCTGGAGGACGGTGAGGTCGACCGTCCAGGTCCGCGCCGTGGGCGTCGAGCTCAGCCCGACCGTGGCCCACCCGCCGGCGTGGGCGGCGGGCGCGGCGAGCAGCAGGGCGGCGACGGCGGCGAGCGCGGCAGCAGGCTTCCACATGCCCGAGTTACACCGGCGGCCCCGCGGCGGTTCCCGGCCGGGTTGTCCAGGCCCGGCCGGGAAGTGCTCCGCCGGCGGTGTGCAGCACCCCCTTCTCCTGTCCGGAGTCTGTCGACCGCGCCGCGCCGCCGCCATCGACCGGCGGTCGAAGCCGCGCCGGTCCCGGTTCGACCGTGCGGCGATGGGACGCCGTCCGCTCGACCGGCGGTCGCCGCGAATTGGACGCGCGGTCCCGGCACAGCCCGCCGGATCGGCCGTACAGTCGGCGCCATGGCACGCGGACGGCCACAGATCGTCGCCTACGGCGGAGGCGGGTTCAGCATGGAGCCCGGCAACCCGCTGCTCGACGACTACGCGCTGTCGCTGTGCCGGCGCAAGAAGCCGCGGGTGTGCTTCCTGCCGTCGGCGTCGGGTGACGCCGATCACTACGTCGTCCGCTTCTACCGGCACTTCTCGAGCGACGCGTGCGAGCCGTCGCACGTGTCGCTGTTCCGGCGCGACCGCGGCCCGGGCCGGGTGCGCGAGCACCTGCTCAAGCAGGACCTGATCTACGTCGGCGGCGGCTCGATCCTGTCGCTGCTGGGCGTCTGGCGCGCGCACGGGATCGACGAGGATCTGCGCGCCGCGTGGCGAGCGGGCGTGATCCTGGTCGGCGTGTCCGCGGGCTCGCTGTGCTGGTTTGCGGCGGGGCTGACGGCCTACCACCACGACGCGCGGCCCTACCGCGGATTGGGCCTGCTCCCGCACTCCAACGCGGTGCACTACGAGGAGGAGCCGCAGCGGCGTCCGGCGTACCACGCGGCGCTGCTGAGCGGCGCGCTGCCCGGCGGCTACGCGGCCTGTGACGGCGCGGCGCTGCACTTCGTAGGCACCGAGCTGGAGCGGGTGGTGCTGTCGCGGCCGGACGCACGCGCGTACCGCGTGGACGCGGCCGGCGGCGCGGTCGTCGAGCGCCCGCTGGAGGCGACGTATCTCGGCGAGCGGCCGCAGATCGCGCTTGCCGCGGCGTGAGCCCACGGTCCTCGCCATGGGCGGGGGCGGGTTCACGATGGAGCCGGACAACCCGGCGCTCGACGACTTCATCCTGACGCTCGCGGAGGCCAGGGTGCCGCGGATCTGCCTGCTGCCGACCGCGTCGGGCGACGGCGAGGCGCAGATCCGCCAGTTCCACGCGACGTTCGGGGCGCGGGCCTGCGAGCCGCGGCACATCTCGCTGTTCCGGCTCGGCTCGCGCCCGGTGCCGCTGCGCGAGACGCTGCTCGCGCAGGACGCGATCTACGTCGGCGGCGGCTCCATGCTCGGGCTGCTCGCGGTCTGGCGCGCGCTCGGGCTCGACGCGATCCTGCGTGAGTGCTGGCAGGCGGGCGTCGTCCTGGCCGGGCTGAGCGCGGGCGCGATGTGCTGGTTCGAGTGGGGGCTGACGAGCTCGCTGGGCGCGCCCGCCCCGGCGCCCGGCCTCGGGTTCCTGCCCGGCTCGCTGTCCGTGCACATGGACGGCGAGCCGGCGCGGCTGCCGGTCTACCGCGCCGCGGTGGCCTCCGGCGCGCTGCCGGACGGCTACGCGGCCGACGACGGCGTCGCGCTGCTGTTCCGGGGGACGGCGCTGCAGGAGGTCGTGACCTCGCGTCCGGGCCGGCGCGCGCTGCGCGTCGCTGCGGGCGGCGAACGCGCGCTCACCCCGCGCCCGCTGGCGCGCCCGGACCGCGCCGGCCCCCCGCCCGAGATCGCGGAGTACCGGCGCGTCCGCGCGCTGCGCGACCGCTAGGTCGCCGGGTGCGGGTCGCCGCCGCGCGAGCGGGCGAACTTGAACGCCGCGAACGCCGCGGCCACCGCGCCGAGCACGATCGGGAGCCGCTTGACGAGCGGCGACGACGTGTCGACCTTCGCGACCGCCTTGCCGGTGGACTTGCGTGCCCGCTTCGCGAGCCGCTTGGGCTGCTGCTTCTTCTTGAGGAGGGCCATGAGACGACCCTACCCGTTCGACAGGGCCGCCAGAACGTTCGGTGCGACCTGCTTCTTGCGGCTCATCACGCCGGGCAGCGCGATCACGCCGTCGTGCGCCTCCGTCCCGAACGCGGCCTCCAGCGGCGCCACTTCCCCGGACACGTAGAGGTCGGTGTCCTTGGCCAGGATGTCGGTCACCATCAACGCGTACAGCGCGTAGCCGCGCTTCTCGCGCGCGGCGCGGATCGCCGCCAGCAGCTCGTCGTGGCGCTCGCCGAGCCCCTGACCGACCGTCTCCACCTGGGCGATCGCGATCGTGTGCCCGCCGCCGGTCTCGTACTCCTTGGCGTCGCGCGCGACGATCGCGTCCGCGCTCACGCCCTCGAGGTCCGACGTCGCCTCGAACATCTCGCGCCCGAGCGACAGGCCGTCGAGCGCGAGCACGCGCTCCAGGTACTCGACCGCGGCCCGGTCGCGCTCGGTCGCGGTCGGCGAGTTCAGGATCACCGTGTCGCTCAGGATCGCGCACAGCAGCAGGATCGCGGTGGAGCGGCTCGGCTCCATCCCGTTCATCCGGAAGCGCTCGATCACGAGCGTCGCGGTCGAGCCCACGGGGTCGAACGTCGCCCGCACCGGGATCTTGGTCTCGATCGAGCCGATGTGGTGGTGGTCAAGGATCTCGACGATCTCGGCCTGCTCGACGCCCGGGACGCTCTGCGCCTGCTCGGCGTGGTCGACCAGCAGCACGCGCCGCGGCCGCGGGCTCAGCAGGTCGGTGCGCGTCACCAGCCCGATCGGGTGCCGTCGCGAGTCGACCGCCACCGCCGCGCGGTAGTGCACCTCCTTGACCTCGTCGGCGACTTCGGCCAGCAGGTCGTCGGGCCGCGCGGTCAAGGGGTCGGTCTCCAGCAGCGCCCGGCACGGCGCCGACAGCGTGATCATGCGCGCGGTCACGTAGCTGTCGAGCGGGGAGCTGACCACCGGGACGCCGCGCGCGGCCGCCAGGTCGAGGTTCGCGGTGGTCGGCCGCGTGCCGTTGGAGCACACCAGCAGGCCGACGCCGAGTTCGATCGCCGCCTGCTGCGCGTCCTCGCGGTCGCCGACGACGGCGACGTCCCCCGGCCCGATCTCGCTCGGCAGCGATCCGATCGCCATCGCCATGCACCAGATCTGCCCGGTCACCTCGGCGTCCGCGCCGCCGCTGACCAGCTCGCCCTGCAGCACCTGGGCGATCGCGCCCACGCGCGTCGGCGCGTCGAGCTGCGACGGCTCGCGCGACTCGCGGATGTAGCGGCGGGCGAGCGCGCGCTCGGTCATCACGCCCTCCAGGGCTCCGCCCTCGTCGACGACCGGGACGAGGTCGAGGTCCTCGCGCGCCATCAACCGGCCGACTTCGCGGATCGGCTCGCCGCCGGCCGCCTGCGGGAACCGCGAGCGCATCACGTCGCTCACGCGCAGCATCACGTGCGGCAGGAAGTCCGGCTCGCGCGCGCCCGAGCGCTCGAGCACCCAGCGCGTCTGCGTGTTCAGCTCGCCCAGCCGGACGGGCACGTATTCGTTGTGGACGTCGACGCGCCCCATCAGCTCCGCGTAGCCCACGGCGGAGGCGATCGAGTCCGTATCCGGGTTCCGGTGCCCGGTGACGTAGATGCGGGAGCGCACGTCGATGGCGGTGAATGTATCCGCTGCCGACTGGCCGGACCCCTAAAGTGCGCCCGTGACCGTGGTGTTGATCCTCCTGCTGGTGCTGGTGGTCGCCGTCGCGGCCTGGCTGCTCGGCGCCCGCACCCAGCGCATCCGCGCGCTTGAAGCCGAGGCCGAGCGCACGCACGCGGAGCGCGAGGACCTGCGTGCGCGGCTGGCCGAGCGCCGCGCCGAGCTCGACGACCTCAACGCGCTCCTCGGCGGCGCCGACGACTGGATCTGGGCGTGCGACGCGCAGGGCGTGCTGACGTTCTCGGCGGGCGCCGCGCTGCTCGGCGACCAGCCGCTCATCGGCCGTCCGCTGAGCGAGCTGACGCACGCCGGCGACCGGCCGTTCGGCTGGAACGGCGTGCTGCGCCGCCGCCACGCGGACGGGACGTGGCGGACGCTGGACTCGCGCAGCGGCGCCCGCCGGGGCGGCGGCTGGCAGGGCATCGACCGCGACGTCGGTGCCGAGCCCGCCCCGGTCGCGGTCGTGCGCCGGCCGGTGGTCGACGGCCGCCGCGACGTCGTCGCCTACGAGGTCGCCGGCGACCTCCCGCCGGCCGACCTGCTCGAGCTGGGCGGTGGGCGCCCGGTGTGGATCGCGACCGCCGAGGCGCCGGACGTCGACCCCGCGCGCGTCGTGCTCCAGCTCGCCGCCGACACGGCGCCCGAGCACGCGGCGGCGCTGCGACGCGCGGGCTTCACGCTCGCGCTCGACGGCCTCGGCCCGGCGCTCGAGCACTGCGCCTACGTGAAGGTCGCGGTCGCGGGCCGCCGGGACGATGAGCTGAGCGCGCTGATCGCCGGCCCGGCCGAGCGCGGCCTCGAGCTGGTCGCGACCGGCGTCGCCGACGCGGACGAGCTCAAGCGCTGCCAGGTGCTCGGCTTCGCGCTCTTCCTGGGCGAGTTCTTCGCGCGCCCGAGCGGCCGCGGCGGCGCCGGCGCGTCGCTGCGCGCGCTCGCGGAGCTGACCGCGTCCGACGCCTCCTTCGAGGAGCTCGAGCGGATCATCGGCGCCGACGTCGGGCTCTCGATCGCGCTGCTGCGCCACGTCAACTCGGCGTTCTTCGCGCTCCCGCGCGAGATCGAGACGGTGCGCGAGGCGCTGACCCTGCTCGGCCCGCGCGCCGTGCGCCGCTGGGCGACCGTGGTGGCGCTGTCCGGCGTCGCCGAGGCGCCCGACCAGCTGGTCGCGCTGGCGCTGCTGCGCGGGCGCATGGCCGAGCTGCTCGGTGCCGGCGCGAGCGAGGACGAGCAGGAGCGGCTGTTCACCGTCGGCCTGTTCTCGGTCGCGGATGCCCTGCTGGACGCCAGCATGGAACAGGTGCTCGAAACGCTTCCGTTCTCCGACGAGATCGCGGCCGCGCTGCTGCGCCGCGAAGGCCCGCTGGGCGAGGTGCTGGCCACCGTGTTGCGCTACGAGCAGGGCCACATCCCCGCGGACGCGGACTCGACCGAGCTGGCCGAGGCGTACCTGGCCGCGCTCAAGTGGGCCGACAGCGCCGGACGCTGGGTGGCGTGATGGCGCGGCTGTCGCTGCGCATCAAGCTCACGCTCGCGTTCACGGGCGTGATGGCGATCCTGCTGGCCGGCGCGGGCATCGCGCTCAGCCTGCTGGTGGCCGCGAACCTCGACAACACGATCGACGACGGCCTGGCCGCGCGTGCGGGCGACGCGGCGGCCGTGGTCTCCGGCCGGGGCGGCGCCGGCCGGCTCGAGAGCACCGGCGAGCCGTTCGCGCAGGTGCTCAAGCCGGACGGCCGCGTCGGCGACACCACCGCGGGCGCGGGGCAGCGCTCGCTGCTCGGGCCGAAGAACCTCGCGAAGGCGCTGCACCGGGACGTGATCACCGAGACCCGGGCGCGCGACGGGTCCGCCGTGCGGCTGCTGGCGCGGCCGGTCGACGGCGGCACCGCGGTCGTGGTCGTCGGCGAGCCGCTGGCCCAGCGCGAGCGCGCGCTCGGCGCGCTGCACGCGCTGCTTGCGATCGGCGGGCCGATCGCGCTGCTGATCGCGTCCCTCGTGGGGTACGTGCTCGCCGCCGCGGCGCTGCGGCCGGTCGAGCGGATGCGCCGGCACGCGGCGGCGGTGACCGCGGCGGGGACCAGCGAGCGGCTTCCGGTCCCGCCCTCCAACGACGAGATCGGGCGGCTCGGGCGCACGCTGAACGAGATGCTGGCCCGCCTGGCGGTGTCCTTCAAACGCGAGCGGGCGTTCGTCTCGGACGCGTCGCACGAGCTGCGGACGCCGCTGGCGATCCTGCGCACGGAGCTCGAGCTGGCGCTGCGCGGCACGCACACGCGCGAGGAGCTCGAGGACGCGCTGCGCTCGGCGGCCGAGGAGGCCGAGCGGCTCTCGCGGCTGGCCGAGGACCTGCTGGTGATCGCGCGCTCAATGGATCCCACCCACCCGCTGCCGGTCCGGCGGGAGCCGCTGGAGGCGGGTGACGTGCTCGCGCGCGTCGCCGGCCGCTTCCAGACGCGCGCGCGGGCGGAGGGACGGCCGCTGCAGGCCGACCCGTCGCCCGGCGTCACGTTCTCCGCCGACCCGGCGCGCGTCGAGCAGGCGCTGGCGAACCTGGTCGACAACGCGCTCACCTACGGCGACGGGACGGTCGAGCTGAGCGCGCGCACGGTTAACGGCGCGATCGAGCTGCACGTGCGCGACGAGGGGCCCGGGTTCCCACCGCAGTTCCTGCCGCGCGCGTTCGAGCGCTTCACGCGCGCGGACGAGGCGCGCACGCGCGGCGGGACGGGGCTCGGGCTGGCGATCGCCGAGGCCGTCGCGGGCGCGCACGGCGGCAGCGCGCACGCGTGCAACGTCGAAGGCGGCGCGGACGTCTGGATCGCACTGCCCTCCTCATGAGAAGGCTCTCATTTTCTCATCTTTGCCTCATGGGCTGGCGTCACGATGCCCTCACCCTTACTCTGAGGAGTCGTTCATGCGCGTGTTGGTGGTCGAGGACGAGATCAAGATGGCAAGCCTGATCCGGCGTGGTCTGCGCTCGGAGGGCCTGGCGGCGGACGTGGCGATCAAGGGCGAGGACGCCCTCTGGATGGCCGGGTCCACCGGTTACGACGCCATCGTGTTGGACGTGATGCTCCCGGGCATCGACGGCTTCGAGACGTGTCGTCGTCTGCGCGAGGAAGGCATCTGGTCGCCGGTGATCATGCTCACCGCGCGGGACACCGTGGAGGACCGGGTCGCCGGCCTCGACGGCGGCGCCGACGACTACCTGGCCAAGCCGTTCTCCTTCGCCGAGCTGCTGGCGCGCCTGCGCGCGCTCGCCCGCCGGGGCCCGGTCGAGCGGCCGGCGGTGCTCGAGGTCGGGACGCTGCGGCTGGACCCCGCCGGCCGGCGCGTCTGGCGCGGGGACACCGAGGTCAACCTGTCGGCCAAGGAGTTCCAGCTGCTGGAGACGTTCATGCGGCACCCGGGCGAGGTGCTGTCGCGCTACCAGCTGCTCGAGCACGCGTGGGACTACGACTACGAGAACCGCTCGAACATCGTCGACGTGTACGTGCGCTACCTGCGCGACAAGATCGACCGGCCGTTCGGCGTGACGCAGCTCGAGACCGTGCGCGGCGCGGGCTACCGCCTGAGAGACTGAAATATCCCGCCTCCCATAGGCGTGCGGAACCGGCCGGCGACGGCCGGTGTAGTAGGAGGCGGTGGCTCGAGCGCTGACCGAGGGCGAGTACGTCGCCCTCGCCCGCCGCGGTGACGGCGACGCGTACGCGTCGCTCGTCCGCGCGCACTCGGACATCGCCTTTCGCACCGCCATGCTGATCACCCAGGACGCCGCCGAGGCCGAGGAGGCCGCCCAGGACGCGTTCGTCAAGGCGTGGCGCGCGCTCGGCCGCTTCCGCGAGGGGGAGCCGTTCCGGCCCTGGCTGCTGGCGATCGTGGCCAACGAGGCGCGCAACCGGCGCCGGTCGGCGGGCCGCCGGGCGGCGCTGGCGCTGCGGGTGGCGCCGGGCGGCGAATTTGCGGGCTCGGCCGAGGCGGCCGCGCTGGCGGGCGCGGAGCGCGCGACGCTGCTGGAGGCGCTGGGGCGGCTGCGCGGCGACGACCGGCTCGTGCTCGGCTGCCGCTTCCTGCTCGAGCTCTCCGAAGCCGAGACCGCGAGCGCCCTCGGCGTGCGCCCGGGCACGGTCAAGTCGCGCACGTCGCGCGCGCTCGCGCGCCTGCGGGAGGAGCTCGCGTGAGCGACCTCGAGACCCGGCTCCGCGCGCTCGACGTCGAGTGGCCGGCGACGCCGGACCTGGCGACCACGGTGCTGGCGCGGCTCGGCGAGGCGCCGGACGCCGCCACGCGGGTGGGCGGCGAGGCCGGGCCGGGTGGCGCCGCGCGGGCCGGCGGCGAGACCGGGCCGGGTGGCGCCGCGTGGGTGGGCGGCGAGGCCGTGCCGGGTGCCGCCGCGCGGGTGGGCGGCGAGACCGCGCCGCCGGCGGCCGCCGCCGCGCCTCGCCGCCGGCGGCCGCGCCTCGCCCGCCGGCGCGTGCTCGTCGCGTACGCCGCCGCCGCGCTGCTCGCGCTCGCCGGCGCGACGCTCGCCGCCTCACCCGACGCGCGGTCGGCGGTGCTGCGCTGGCTCGGGCTCGAGAGCGTGGAGATCCGCCGGGTGCCGCTGAACCCGGGCCTCGGGCGCGACCTGCACCTCGGCCCGCCCGCGCCGATCACCGCCGCCACGCCGCTCCCCGCCGCGCTCGGCATCCCCGACGCCGTCTACGCCACGCCGCTCCCGGACGGCACGACCGCTACGTCGCTGCTGTACGCCGGGCCGCCGCGCGTCCTCGTCCAGGTCTTCCGCGCCCGCGTCACCCCGTTCATCCAGAAGACCCTCGCCCAGGCCACCCACGCGGAACGGCTGACGATCGACGGCGCGCCCGCGTACTGGATCGGCGGCGCGCACGGCTTCGCCTACGAGACCGGGAACGGCTTCGCGTACGAGCAGCAGCGCCTCGCCGGCCGCACGCTGCTGCTCGAGCGCGCCGGCCGCCTGATCCGCGTCGAAGGCGAGATCGGCAAGGCGAAGGCGATCGCGATCGCGCGCTCAGTTCAGTGACGGGTCCGGCGGCATCGTCGCCAGCAGCGCGTACCGGTGCCCCTTGCGCCGCAGCACCGCCGCCCAGAGCTCGCCCGGCTCGGCGGTGAAGATCTCCTCGCGCGTCGGCGGCTCGACGATCCACGCCTCCTCGGCCAGCTCATCCTCGAGCTGGCCGGGACCCCAGCCGGCGTGCCCGGCGAACACCCGCGCGCGGCGGATCGCGCCGTCGAGCCGCTCCGGGTCGTCCGCGTCGGCGCCGATGAAGCCGAGGTCGCCGTCGACGATCGCGCCGGCGAGGTCCGGCTGATCGAACTCGGCGAGCACGATCACCGCGGTCTCCGCCACGGGCCCGCCGACGTAGACCGGCTCCTCGTCGCCGGCCAGCCAGCCCAGATCCGGCACCGCCTCGCCGACCGTGGACTGCGCGGGGCGGTTGAGGACCAGCCCCATCGCGCCCTCCTCGGTGTGCTCGGCGATCAGGACGACGGTGCGGACGAAGTTCGGGTCCCGCAGGACGGGCGACGCGAGGATCAGCTTGCCGCGCAGGGACTCGGCCATGTCTGCATTGTGGCCTACCGGCGAGTCTTCTTGGATCGCTTCGCGCGCGCCTTGGCCTTCTGCTTGGACTTCTTGCTCGCCTTGGCCTTGGCTGAGCCCTTGCCCTTCTTGCGCGTGGACGACGTCGCCCGGTTGATGCCGGAGGCACCGATCGGTGCGGTCATCGGCGACGCGGCGCCCGCGCTGCCGTCCTCGTTGGACGCCACGACCGTGACGCGCAGGCGGCGCCCGATGTCCTCGCCGCCGGTCTTGTACGTCGCGGCGGTCGCGCCCTCGATGTCCTCCCAGGCCGAGCGGACCTGGCGCTGCCACTGGTACGCGTAGCCGGTCGGCGCGTTCGTCCACACGCCCACGCGGGCGGTCAGCGTCGTGCCGCGGCGCGCGCTGCCGCCGACCGTCGGCGGGCTCGCCGCCGCGGGCGGCTCGGGCACCCACAGGGTCCCGCCGCCGCAGGCCGGCGCGATCTCGCCGCACGGCGCCAGGAACGCCGAGTCGTACGTGTTCCAGTGCGTCGCCAGGTAGGTGCCGGGCGCCGGCGCCGGGTTGAAGTAGTCGTCGCGACCGCAGTCGTAGTTCTGCGGGATCGCGCCCGGCAGGCCGGCGCAGTCCATCTGCATCCCGTGCGCGGCGCCCGCGTCCTCGAGGTAGCACATGACGTCCGCGCCCTGCCAGCAGTGGCCGTACTGCGGGGAGGACCCGCCGCGCGGCTGCGTCGAGTGCGGCGCGCCCCACTGCACGGCGCCGAGGTTGTGCGTCATCTCGTGCAGGAAGCCCTCCGGCCACCAGCCCCACTTGGCGGCACCCGGCGCGGCGGCGCCGTCGCGGCTGAAGAGGATCGCGGTCAGGCCGCCGCGGTTGTGCACGTTCTGGGCGCCGGACCGCTCGCCGCTGGAGCCCATGACGGTCTCGCCGAGCCCATACTCGGTCGAGGAGCCCGACAGGCCGTCGGCCAGCACGATCACGTTGCGCGGGCCCCCGGCGGCGCCGAGCGCCCGCTGCACGGCGGAGGAGATCGCGCCGAAGTTGTCCGCGTAGCTGGAGCGCGCGCCGGGGAGCTGGACGCTCTGGATGTCCACGTACAGCGGCCCGCAGGCGGTGCCCATGTCGAAGCGCAGCGCCTTCGTCCCGCCGTCCTGGGCCGAGAGGAACCGCTGCACGACCGCCACGTTGGCCTGCAGCGCGTCCTTCCAGCCGGCGAAGCGGTTCGCGCGGTCGGCGGCGTACGCGTAGACGACCTTGAACTGCGCCTTGCTCGCGGGCGTCACCGGCGGGTTGTCGCCCGCGGTCTCGTTGCCGCACCACCGCGTCGGCAGCCCGTCCGCGCCGTCGCCCTGGGCCTGCGCGGTCTGCACCACCTCGGCCAGGTTGACGTCTTGCAGCTGCGACCGCGTGTCGCGGTGCGTGAGGAGGTCGGCGGGCTTGTGGGGGAGCGCGAACGTCGGCAGCGCGAGCATGCCGAGAGCGAACGCGAGGGCACCAATGACGTGGAGGCGGATCTTCACACCCACGTCATCGGCGCGGAACGGATCCGCTTAAGCCATCAGGTCAGCGTGATGCCCCAGCGGGCGGCGACCGCGGCCAGCTCGTCCGTCAGCGGCCACTGGTCGGCGCGCGGCTCGCCTTCGAAGTCGCGTGCGGCGCCCTTGAGCGCCATCGTGCCGGTGTTGTCGCCGATCGCGCGGATCTCGTCCACCTCGGCCGCGCTGAGCACGCTCGGCGCCCGCACCGCGGCCAGCTCGGCGCGCTTGGCCTCGATCGGCTTCACGCCGTCCGGCTCGGCGATCAGGGTCGGCGCGACGCAGTGCACCGGGCCGTGGGCGAGGTTCCAGTGGCAGGCGAGCTGCAGCGGCGTGAGCCCGTGGCGCTCGGCGATCGGCCGCATCGCGTCCAGCTTGGCGCGCCCGCGCTCGACCCAGCCCTCCGGGCGGAACCCGCGGTGGTCGTAGCGCGGAAACGCGTGGCCGGCGAGCACGTCGTCGTGGAACAGCCCGCCGTAGTCGACCACGCGCGTGATCAGCTTCACGCCGTGGCGCTCGGCGGCGTCCATCACCAGCTCGCCCGGCCACGGCTCGAGCGGGTTGAGGATCACCATCGCCCAGTCGATCCGGTCGCCGAAGCGCTCCAGGCAGCCGATCACGTCGAGCGTGAAGCCGTTGGCGGGCCCGGGCGCGACGCCCAGCATCCGCGTCAGCCCGGCGTCGCGGACCGCCTCCAGCGCGTCCCAGACCGCCTCGCTCGTGTACCCGATCCGGTCCGGGTTGTGCAGCAGCAGCAGGTCGAAGGCATCCACCCCGCAGCGCTCCAGGCTGCGCTCGGTCGCCATCCGCACGTAGTCGCTATAGCCATCCTCACCGCGCAGCCGCGGATCAGTGAAGCGGGGATATCCCTTGGCACCTTCGCGTCGCCCGGTGTAGAAATCGTGGCCGATGGCGCCGGCGATGGTGAAGGCGGAGCGGGGAAGACCGGCGAGAGCGCGCCCGAGCAGCTCGTCGGCCGCGCCCGCGCCATAGGTGTCCGCGGTGATGACGGTCGCGATACTCTCATCGGGGCGCAGCAGGGCAGCGAGCCGTTCGTCGTCGAGGGGCTCACCGAAGTGCATGAAGCGACCGCCGCTCCATGTCCCGACCGCGGCCGTTGTCAATTCAGGCCAATGCTCTTGTCCAATGTGTTCACCCACGGCACTCACGGCATCGCCGATCATACGAGGGTGACGAGTACCCGGTCCGCCCTCGCCTGCACCTTCGCGCTGATCTGCGCGATCGGTGCGGTGCTGCCGGCGGCGGCCGCCGCGGCCGACATCGTGGTCGCGCGCGAGCCGGGGCTCAACGCGCGCGAGCGCGCCGACGTGCGGACGGACGCCGGGGTCAAGCTCGAGCGCATGATGGCGGCGCCGGACATGGAGGTCGTGTCGGTCCCGGACGGGCGCGAGCACGCCGCGCTGGCGGCGCTGGCCGCCGACCCGAACGTCCGCTCCGCGGCGCCGGACGTCGAGCTGCGCGCCGCCTCCGACGCGTCCGCGATGGCGGTCAACGTCAGGCAGTGGTGGCTGGAGAACGGCAACGACGCGGACATCGACGCGCCGGAGGCCTGGGCGTTCTCCACGGGCGCCGGGGTCACCGTGGCGGTGGTGGACAAGACGATCAACGTCGACCACCCCGAGCTCGGGAGCAACATCGCGCCCGGGGCGGAGGACTTCGTCAAGGGGGACGGCTGCGCCGTCCCCGGGCCGTCGCTCCTCAGCGATGACCACGGCACGATGGTCGCCGGCGTGGTCGCGGGCAACAGCGCCGAGGTGCCGGGCGACGGCGACCGCAACTACGGCGTCGCGCCGGACGCGAAGGTCCTGCCCGTGCGCGCGATCGACAACTGCGGCGTCGGCAAGCTCAACTGGATCATCGACGCCTTCGAGTACGCGGCTTCCCAGCCGGACGTGCGCGTGGTGGTCGGCTCCTTCGGGACCGACCCGTGGCTGCCGCAGGCCCAGAAGGACTCGGTCGACTCGCAGTTCTCCACGCTGATGCGCAACCACCCCAACACGCTGTTCGTCGTCGCCGCCGGCAACGAGGGCAACGACAACGACCACCTGCCGGTCTACCCGTGCAGCACGGACGTCGACAACCTGGTCTGCGTCGGGGCGACCGACAGGCAGGACGCGCCGGTGTGCTGGGGCAACGTCGGCGTGCACTCGGTCGACCTGTACGCGCCCGGCGTGTCGATCTGGTCGACCGCGGGCGCCGGCGGCCACGCGTACTCGACCGGGACCTCGATGGCGGCACCGATGGTCGCGGGGGCCGCCGCGCTGCTGTTCGCCGACGACGCGGACCGCCAGGTCGCCGACGTGGTCGACCTGCTCGAGTGGGGCGCCGACGAGAAGGTGGGGATCCAGGTCGCCCCGGGGAACGTGCGGCCGATCCTGCGGCTCAACGCGGCCCGGCCGCTCGGCGCCAGGCTCCCGCCGGGCGGCCCGGCCGGCAAGGTGTGGACGTCCTGCGACCAGGACCACGACGGGATCGAGGACGCCGAGGACGCGTGCCCGACCCAGCCCGGGTCGGACCTGTTCAACGGCTGCCCGGACAGCGACGGCGACGGTATCCGCGACCCGGACGACAACTGCCCGTACGTCGCCAACCCGGACCAGGCCGACGCCGACCACGACGGGATCGGCGACGCCTGCGACCCGACGCCGCGCGGCCCCGATCCCGACGGCGACGGCCGGGGCGCGCTCGATGACCGCTGCCCGAACGAGTACGCGCTGACGGTGGACGGCTGCCCGCTGCGGACCTACACGCCGCCGTGGCCGACGCCCACGCCGCCTCCCGCGCCCCCGTCGCCGCCCGTGGTCGTGCCGTCCCCGAACAAGATCTCGCTCGGCGTGAAGGTCTCCAAGAAGCGCAAGACGGCGAAGGTGACGGTCAAGCTGTCGCGCCGGGCGAAGGTCGCGGTCAAGGTCGAGAAGCGCGTGAAGGTCCGCGGGCGCTGGGTCTGGCGGCGGGTGACGTCGAAGTCGCTGACCGCGAACGCGCGCGGCCGCAGCCTGACCGTGCGCGGCCGCAAGGGCGTCGTGGTCTCCTACCGCGTGACGGCGACGATCGCGGGCACCAAGGGCACCGCGAAGCGCTTCCGCGTGTGACGCCGCTCGGCGTCCTCGCCTTCGGCGACTCGATCACCAACGGCGGCGGCGAGCTCCAGTGGGGCGTCGCGCTGCAGTCCTGGGCCCTGTGGGTGGCGCGCGGGCTCGGGCTGCCGTTCACCACCTACGCGGTCGACGGCGCGCGGGCGCGCGACGTGGTCGCTTCGCAGATTCCGGCGTTCCGCGCGCGCACGGCGCGGCCGGACGCGCGCTACGACCTCGGCTGCCTGTACATCGGCGTCAACGACGTGCGCGCGGCCGACTGGGACGCGGAAGCGTTCGCGGCCGACCACGCGGCCGCGCTGGCGTTCCTGGCCGCGCGCTGCGAGCGCGTGCTGGCGGTGACGATCCCGCGCGACCTCGGGCGGCCGCGCGCCGGTCTCGCGGTCGAGCAGGCCAACGCGGTGATCCTCCGGTCGCCGCTGGTCCTGGACCTGCGCGGCTTCGGTGCGCGCAACCTGGTGATGGCCGACCACGTGCACCCGACCGCGTTCGGTCAGGTGTGGATCGCCGAGCGCGCGCTCGACGTGCTCGCGGGCGACGGCCTGGACGTGCGGGTGCGGCCGTCGACCCTGATCCGGCCGGCGCGCGGGACGCGGCGCCAGCGCGCGCAGGGCGACTGGACGTACGCCTACCGGACGCTCAAGCTGCGGGCGGGAGCGCTCGCGGGTCAGGCGCGCCGAGCTGCTCGAGCCGGCGCGGCACGTAGCGGTAGCTGACGAACATCAGCAGGCCGAACGCCGGCCAGCCGAGGCCGAGCGACGCGGCCGCCAGCCCGCCCGGCTTGCCGAGGTAGATCAGGTAGGCGTAGACCGCGGCGCGCAGCAGGAACAGCCCGGCCCAGGCGAGCGTCAGCTCCGACATCGCGCGCTTGACCGCCGGGAGCTTCCACCAGCCCGGGTCGGCCCGGTACAGGGCGGCGATGATGAAGCCGGTCAGCGGGCGCCGCACGATCACCGAGCCGGCGAACACCAGCCCGTAGCCGAGCTGGATCAGCATGCGCGGGACGAAGAACGTCTCGGCCTTGCCGGTCTTGTGCGCGATGAACGCCGCGATCGCGGTGCCGAACACGCCGCCGAGCGCGTTCACGACCGACTTGCCGCGCACCAGCCGCTCGACCATCAGCACGACCGAGATCGCGAGCGCGACCACGATCGCCGTGTTCAGGCCCCAGATCGCGTAGACGGCGACGAACGCGACCGGCCCGAGACCCGTGTCGACGATCGCGCGCTTGTCGCGCAGCAGGTCGACGGGGCTCGGAGGATGCTCAGGCGGCTGGCTCACCCGGTTTACGGGCCGTGAGCATGAGGTTGTAGAAGATCCGGGGCGGCAGGTGCGGCTCCAGCAGCGCGCGGTCGACGCGCTGGAGCGCGACGTAGCCGTGGTACGCGTAGCGGATCCACGGGCCCGGGACGTCCGCGGGCTCGGCGGTCGCCTCCAGCGTGCGGTTGAACCAGCCGAACCAGTTCGCCAGCAGCTCCTCGCCGCGGACGGTCACGTCCTCGAAGCCGGCGCGCGCGGCGTGGGCCTCGATGTCCGCGGGGACGAACGCGTGCACGTCCACGACGGCTTCCAGCGCGTGCTCCTGATCGTCGCTGGGGGGCGCAGGCCGCGCCTTGACCGCCTTGCGCCACAGCGGCGCGAGCGTCGTCGCGGCGTGCTTGGGGACGCGCGCGAGGCGATCGCCGGAACGGCTCGGCTCGCCCGCGAAGAACAGCACCCCGCCCGGCTTGAGCACGCGGGCGAACTCGGCGAAGCTCGCGTCGAGGTCCGGCAGGTGGTGCAGGACGGCGTGGCCGAGCACGAGGTCGAACGTCTCGTCGTCGAACGGCAGCTGGGCGGCGTCGCAGGCCGCGGTCTCGACGTCGAGACCGAGGTGCTCCGCGTTGCGCTCGAGCGTCTCCAGCATGCCGGGGCTAATGTCCGTGCACGTCGCCTCGCCGAGCACGCCCGCCTGCAGGAGGTTGAGCGAGAAGTAGCCGGTGCCGGCGCCGATCTCGAGGGCGCGCGCGTACGGGCCGGGGTGCGGACCGAGCAGCTTGGTCAGCTTGCCGAGCACCTGCGTCTGGCCGATCTCGCCGAACGAGATGCCCCACTTGGCGTCGTAGGCGTCGGCCGCCACGTCGTGGTAGCGGCGGTTGACGTCGAGGATCTCGTGCTCGGTGGGCGGCGCGGCCATGCGGCCCATGAGCGTAGCCGTCAGGGGACGATGTACCGGGTCGCGATCACGCGCTTGGCGGTCGCGTCGCGCTTGATCCAGCGCAGGAAGCGGGCGAGCTCGCCGCGCGGCTTGCCGCGGGTCACGAACCCGAGCGTGCGACGGGCCGGATAGGCGTGCGAGACGACCGTCCTGCGGGTGCACGGGGTGCCCTCGTAGCTCGCGGCGTGCAGCGAGCGGGCGAACTCGAGGTCCACGTAGCCCCACGCGCTGGGGGTGGCCGCGACGAAGTCGCGGACCTGCCCGGAGGCGCTGAACGTGCGCGGCGCGTACGCGAGCGGCGTCGCCGGGTCGACGAACGTATTCAGGAAGACGGAGCGGGCCGCCGACGTGAGGTCGAACGCGACCGGCGTGATCGGGCCGGTGAGCGCGGCGCCGGGCACCTGCGACCAGTCGGTCAGGCGGCCGGCGACGAGATCCTGGATCTCCGCGCGGGTGAGGTTCGGCAGCGGGTTCGCGGGGTTGGTGACCAGGCAGATCGCGCTCTGAGCGAGCGGGGTGAACCTGAGGCCGGGCGGGTCGTTCGCGGTCAGCTCACGGCCGGAGAGGCCGGCGTCGACGATGCCGCGGGCGGCGTCCGCGATGCCCGTGCCGGTGCCGCCGCCGGTGAGCGAGAAGCGGGGCGCGCGCGGCGTCTCGCGGCGGTAGAAGTAGATGAGGTCCGCGACGACGGCCTGCGCGGGGCTCGCGCCGCTCATCGTGATCGGGCCGGCGTGGGTGGCCGCCTGGGCGGACGGTGCCGACAGCGCGGCGGCGCCGAGTGCGAGCGCGGCGAGCGCGACGATGCGAGATCGGCGCATTCCGCCGCGGAGGCTACCTGTTGATGTCATCAACAGGTAGGGTGCCCGGCTATGCGCGCGTTTGCGCTGGCTCTGGGGGTGGGTCTTCTGCTTGCGGCGGCGGCGCCCGCGCAGGCGCAGACGGTGCGGTTCGCGGCGCCGCCGGACTGCCTCACGAACACCGGTTGCGGCGCCGGCCTGCGGTCCGTGTACGGACTCGACGTCGGGCCCTCGTTCGTACCGCTGGAGGTCGCGGACGCCGGCATCTCGGCGCTCGACAACGGGCTCGCCGAGGTGGCGGTCGCGTTCTCGTCGAACCCGGCCGTGTCGCGGCCGGACATCGTCACGCTGCGCGACGACCGGCGGATGCTCTACGCCGACCGCGTCGTCCCGGTCGTCCGCCGCGGGCTGCTGCACGCGTACGGCGCGCGCGGTGCGGCCGACATCAAGCGGCGGCTCGACGCGGCGTCCGCGGCGCTGTCGACGCTGGCGCTGCGCGGGCTCAACCAGTGGCTGGTCGACGGGCGCATCCCGGAGGCGGTCGGGGGCGAGTTCGTGGACGCCAACGGGCTCGGCGGCGGGCGGTCGGCGCGGCACGGTCCGCGGATCGTGATCGGCTACCAGGACTTCGCCGAGAACGAGGTGCTCGCGTACCTCTACGCGGAGACGCTGCGGACCGCCGGCTACCGGGTGCGGGTGCGCAGCGTGCACGGGCTGCGTCCCCAGGCGGTCGCGCTGCTGCGGCGCGCCAAGATCGACCTCACGCCGGACTACAGCGGGTCGCTGCTGCGTTACCTGGTCGGTACGCGCCCGGAGCGCTTGCGCGCGGGGCTGCGGCGGACGCTGGCCCGGATCCACGCGGAGCCCCTCCGGCTCTCGGGCGCCCAGGACCGCAACGTCCTCGTCACCAAGCGCGACACCGCGACCCGCCTCGGCCTGCGCTCGATCTCCGACCTCGCGCGCTACTGGCCGCCGGCGACGCGCTGAGCGTCTCCGCCACGCGGCGCGGCGCGGCGCGCGCGGCCCGCTCGCGGCGCCGGCGCGCCGGCGCGCCCCACCCTCGCGCGAGTGGTCACTTTCTGGCGGCAGGCGCCGGAACGCGACCGCTCGCCGCGTCGTGGTCTGAGTCTCGTGTCCGTGGGCGGCGTGGGTGGCCTGGGCGAACTGCGCGGGTGAGGGAGGTGGGAGCGCGGACCCGGGTCTTGCGTCCGCGGTCCGGCCGGGTGGCGCGGGCGTGGCGCGTTGCCGCTCGTCGGACGCGGCGAGTGGTCACTTTCTGGCGGCAGGCGCCGAAACACGCCCGCTCGCCGCGTCGTTGCCCGCGTCTCGTGTTCGTGGGCGGTGTGGGTGGCCTGGGCGAACTGCGCGGGTGAGGGAGGTGGAGCGCGGACCCGGTCTTGCGTCCGCGGTCCGGCCGGGCGGCGCCGGCGTGGCGCGTTGCCGCTCGTCGGACGCGGCGAGTGGTCACTTTCTGGCGGCATGCGCCGAAACGCGACCACTCGCCGCGTCGCGGTCTGCGTTTCGTGTTCGTGGGCGGCGTTGGTGGCCTGGGCGAACTGCGCGGGTGAGGCAGGTGGGAGCGCGGACCCGGGTCTCGCGTCCGCGGTCCGGCTGGGCGGCGCCGGCGTGGCGCGTTGCCGCTCGTCGGGCGCGGCGAGTGGTCACTTTCTGGCGGCAGGCGCCGAAACGCGACCACTCGCGCACGGACGTGGCGCGTTGCCGCTCGCACAAGGATGCGACCCGGCTTCGTTCGCGTCGCGGTGCCGACCCGGGGGCTCGTGAACCCGGCCCCGAGCTGACGCTCCCCTCACCGGTGCAGTAACCGTGCCGCACCCTGCTGCCGCAGGCGGACGACGGCGGCGAGCGGTCGGGGGGGCGCGGGGCGGACGAACGGCGGCGAGTGGTCGGGGCGCGGAGCGGAGGAGGGCAGCGCGCCCGCGCCGCGTCACCCCGCGCGCCGGCCCGCCGCCGTCGTCGCCTCGCGCAGCCGCGCCGCGACGTCCGGACCCGGCAGCGACGAGAGGCGCCACTTCCAGCCGCCCTCGATCCCCGGGTAGTTCATGCGCGCCTCCGAGCCCAGCCCGAGCGCGTCCTGGATCTGGATCATGGCCAGCACCGCGGGCGAGGCGAAGACGAGCCGGATCAGCGCCCAGTGCATGTCGCGGTCCGCGATCCCGTGGCGCTCCAAGGACGCCGCGACCATCCGCCGCTGCACCGCGCTCAACGACCCGTACCATCCGGCGAGCGTGTCGCTGTCGTGCGTCCCGCTGTAAACGACCTGCCACTCGCGGTTGTTCTCCGGCACGTGCACCGTGTGCTCCTCGCCGGGCGTGAACCCGAACTGCAGCACGGACATGCCGGGCAGCCCCAGCGCCTCGCGCAGCGCCGTCACCGGCGGCGTGATCAGGCCGAGATCCTCGGCGATCAGCGGCAACTCGCCGCCCAACGCCGCCCGGGCGGCGTCGAACGGCCCCCGTCCCGGCCCCCGCAACCAGCGTCCCGACAGCGCGTAGCGCGCGTCCGCCGGCACCGCCCAGTAGGCCACGAACCCCCGGAAGTGATCGATCCGCGCCAGATCGAAGAGCTCGAACACGCGCCGGAAGCGCGCGATCCACCACGCGTAGCCGGACCGCCGCAGCGCGGGCCAGTCGTAGAGCGGGTTGCCCCACAGCTGCCCGGTCTCCGAGAACGCGTCCGGCGGCACGCCGGCGACCGCGCCGGTCCGGAAGATCTCCGGGTGCGCACGCACCTCCGCCGAGCCGGGCGCCACGTAGATCGGCACGTCCCCGATCAGCCGCACCCCGCGCGCCGCCGCGTACGCGCGCAGCGCCCGCCACTCGCGATCGAAGCGGACCTGGTCGTCCAGAGCAGCCGCACCCGCGAACGCCAGCCAGTCCGAGATCCACTCCGAGGCCCGGTCGCGGAAGTCCAGCCGCTCGGCCGCGGTGACCGGCGCGCGCGGCGAGCCCAGCAGCGCCGGAGACGCCGCGAACGCCGACGCCGACTTGTACGGCGAGCCGTGCCGGTCGGGCGGCGACAGCGGCAGCATCTGCCACCAGGTCTGCCCCGCGTCGGCCAGCCAGTCGACCCACGCGTAGGCGTCGCGGTCCAGCCGTCCGGACGGCAGCGAGGTCGGGTGCAGCTGCACCCCGGAGGTACGAGAAAGGTTCATGGATGCGAGTTGTCGGATACTCCACGCCGAGATGCCCGCACCGAAGCGCAGCCAACCTCCACGCCGCATCAGGATCGCAAAGCCGGCGCCCGCCCTGGACGGCGGCCGGTACGCCGTCAAGCGCACCGCCGGCGACACCGTCGCCGTGTCCGCCGACATCTTTCGTGACGGCCACGAGAAGCTGCGCGCGGTCGTCAAGTACAAAGGCCCCGGCGGCCGCCGCTGGCTGGAGGCCGAGCTGCGCCCCGTCGACGCGCACATCAACGGCGTCCGCTGGGCGGGCGAGTTCACCGTCGAGACGCCCGGCCGCTGGCAGTTCACGTTCGAGGCGTGGACGGACCGCTGGGCGACCTATCACGACGAGCTGCGTCGCAAGGTCGAAGCCGACCTCGGCGAGGATCTCTCCGGCGAGATCTCCGAAGGCCTCGTCCTGCTCACCAACGCCCTCACCCGCGCGAAGGGCGACGCGAAGGACTCGATCGCCTACGCCCGCGAGGTGCTCGCGAACCCCGACGCCCCGCTGCACGAGAAGTTCGACGTCGCGCTCGGCCCGGAGCTGTTCGCGAGCATGGAGGAGGCGGCGGAGCGCGAGGGCGTCACCACGCTCGACAAGCCGCTGCCGCTCGAGGTCGACCGCGTCAAGGCCCGCTTCAGCGCCTGGTACGAGCTGTTCCCGCGCTCCTGGGGTGGCCTGAAGGCGGTCGAAGCGAGAGTCCCCGAGATCGCCGCGCTCGGCTTCGACGTCCTCTACCTGCTGCCGTTCCACCCGATCGGCGTCAAGAACCGCAAGGGTCGCAACAACGCGCTCGTCGCCGGCCCCGACGACCCCGGCTCGCCGTACGCGATCGGCAGTGAGGAGGGCGGCCACTTCGCCGTGCACCCGGAGCTCGGGACCGAGCGCGACGTCAAGGACCTGTGCGCGACCGCGCACCACCACGGCATGGACGTCGCGCTCGACATCGCGCTCAACGCGTCCGCCGACCACCCGTGGCTGACCGAGCACCCGGAGTGGTTCCAGCAGCGCCCCGACGGCACGCTCAAGTACGCCGAGAACCCGCCCAAGCGCTACCAGGACATCTACAACTTCAACTGGGACACGCCCGCCTGGCAGGAGCTCTGGAACGCGTGGCGCGACGTCTTCCTGCACTGGGTCGGCACCGGCATCAAGGTCTTCCGGGTCGACAACCCGCACACCAAGCCGTTCGCGTTCTGGGAGTGGCTGATCAAGGAGGTCCACGCGGTCGACCGCGACGTGATCTTCCTGGCCGAGGCGTTCACCCGGCGGGCCGTCATGCGCGAGCTGGCCAAGCTCGGCTTCACCCAGTCCTACACGTACTTCACGTGGAAGAACTCCCGCCACGAGATGATCGAGTACTTCAACGAGCTCGCCTGGACCGAGGAGAAGGAGTACTTCCGCCCGAACTTCTTCCCGGTCACGCCGGACATCCTGCACGCGTACCTGCAGCACGGCGGGCCGCCGGCGTTCGTGACGCGGCTCGTCCTGGCGGCGACGCTGAGCCCCAGCTACGGCATCTACTCCGGCTTCGAGCACTTCGAGAACGTCCCGGTGCGCGAGGGCTCCGAGGAGTACCTGAACTCCGAGAAGTACGAGCTCCGCCAGCGCGACCTCGACGGCCCGCTGCTGCCGACGATCCGCCGCCTGAACGAGATCCGGCGCGAGAACCCCGCGCTGCAGCACCTCTCCAACGTCTTCTGGCTCGACGCGGCCAACGACCAGATCCTGGCCTACGCGAAGCTCCAGCCCGGCAACACCATCATCTGCGCCGTCAATCTCGATCCGCACCACGCCCAGGAGGGCTCGTTGACGATTCCCGCCCAGCTCGGTACCGCGCCGGTCTTCGTCGTCGAAGACCAGATGACCGGCGCCCATCACGACTGGCGGATCGGCGCCAACTACGTCCGGCTCGACCCGAGCGGCCAGCAGGCGCACGTCTTGCGGGTGCTCTAGCGATGGCGGCGGGCACGCGCAACGACCCGGGCCACTGGTTCGAGGCCCAGCCGCTCTGGTTCAAGACCGCGGTCTTCTACGAGATCCACACGCGCGCGTTCTTCGACGCCAACGGCGACGGCTCCGGTGACTTCCGCGGGCTGACCGAGAAGCTCGACTACCTGCAGTGGCTCGGCGTCGACTGCATCTGGCTGCTGCCGTTCTACCGCTCGCCGCTGCGCGACGGCGGCTACGACATCGCGGACTTCTTCCAGATCCAGCCCGACTACGGGACCGTCGACGACGTGCGCGACTTCATCGAGGCGGCGCACCAGCGCGGGATCCGCGTGATCGCCGACATGGTCATGAACCACACGTCGTCCGATCACCCGTGGTTCGTCGAGGCGCGCTCGAGCCCGGACAACCCCAAGCGCGACTGGTACGTCTGGTCGGACACGGTGCACCGCTACGAAGAGGCGCGGATCATCTTCACCGACACCGAGACGTCGAACTGGACGTGGGACGACCAGGCCGGCGCCTACTACTGGCACCGCTTCTTCAGCCACCAGCCCGACCTCAACTTCGACAACCCCGAGGTGCAGGAGGCGATGCTGGAGGTGCTGCGCTTCTGGCTGGACCTCGGCATGGACGGCTTCCGGCTGGACGCCGTCCCGTACCTGTACGAGCGCGAGGGCACCAGCGGCGAGAACCTGCCGGAGACGCACGGGTACCTCAAGCGCGTGCGCGCGGAGATCGAGGCCAACTACCCGGATCGCGTGCTGCTCGCCGAGGCCAACCAGTGGCCGGCCGACGTCGTCGAGTACTTCGGCGACGGCGACGAGTGCCACATGGCGTTCCACTTCCCGGTCATGCCGCGCATGTTCATGGCCGTACGACGAGAGGAGGCGGCGCCGATCTACGAGATCCTCGCCCAGACCCCGGACATCCCGGACAACTGCCAGTGGGGCCTGTTCCTGCGCAACCACGACGAGCTGACGCTCGAGATGGTCACCGACGAGGAGCGGGACTACATGTACTCCGAGTACGCCAAGGACCCGCGGATGAAGATCAACGTCGGCATCCGCCGGCGGCTCGCGCCGCTGCTGGACGCGGGCCGCGCGGAGATCGAGCTGATGCACGCGATCCTGTTCAGCCTGCCCGGCTCGCCGGTCCTCTACTACGGCGACGAGATCATGATGGGCGACAACGTCTACCTCGGCGACCGCGACGGCGTCCGGACGCCGATGCAGTGGACCTCGGACCGCAACGGCGGCTTCAGCCGCGCCGACTTCGCCCAGCTCTACGCGCCGCCGCTGATGGACCCGGTCTACGGCTTCCAGGCGGTCAACGTCGAGGCGCAGATGCGCACGCCGTACAGCCTGCTGCGCTGGCTGCGGCGGTTCATCTCGCTGCGCAAGGAGCACCCCGTGTTCGGGCTCGGGGCCTACGAGCCGCTCAAGCCGTCCAACACCCGCGTCTTCGCCCACATCCGCACCTACGAGGGCGACGTGATGCTGTGCGTGCACAACCTGGCGCGCTCGGCGCAGGCGGTCGAGCTCGACCTGTCCGCGTACGAGGGCTTCTCGCCGGTGGAGATGTTCGGGCGCTCGCGCTTCCCGCGGATCGGCGAGCTGCCCTACCTGCTGACGCTCGCGCCGCGCGGCTTCTACTGGTTTCAGCTGGTCAAGGACGAGAGCCCATGATCGACCTCGGCTTCCTGGACCCGCAGGCGCTCAACGACTGGATGGTGACCCAGCGCTGGTTCGCGTCCAAGACGCGCGACGTGGCGAGCATCGAGATCGTCGACAACGTGACGCTGCGCGCGGAGTCGCCGGTGCTGGCGCTGTGCCTGGTCGAGGCGCGCTTCCCGGCCGGCACGCACGAGAACTACCAGGTGCCGCTGGCGCTGCGGCCGGCCGACGAGGGCTGGGACGAGCGCGTGATCTTCTCCGACGACGAGTGGACGGTCTACGACGCGCTCGCGGACCCGGCGACGGGCCGCGAGCTCTTACACCGGATGCGCGCCAACACCGAGCTGCAGTCCGGCCAGGACGAGTTCATCTTCCGCTGGGCGCCGAACGCCGCCGCCGGGCTCGGCGGCACGGTCGACGTGCGCCCGGTCGGCGTCGAGCAGTCCAACTCCTCGATCGTGTTCGGCGAGGAGCTGATCCTGAAGGCGTTCCGGCGCATCGAGCCGGGCGTGAACCCGGAGCTCGAGCTGCTGCGCTTCCTGAGCGCACACGATTTCCCGCACATCGCCGCGCTGGTCGGGTGGTACGAGGTCGAGGGGCGTCAGATCGACGCCACGCTCGGGATCCTGCAGGAGTTCCTGGCCGGGTTCCGCGACGGTTGGGAGCTGGCGCTGGAGGAGCTGGGCACCGACCCCGAGCGCCTGCTCGACAAGCTGCAGGCGCTCGGCGGGGTGATCGGCGAGCTGCACACCGTGCTCGGGTCGGACTCGTCGGACCCGGCGTTCGCGCCCGACGAGCCCTCGATGGAGGCGCTGCCGATCCTCAGCGCGGACGTCGACGAGCAGATCGAGCGCGCGTTCCTGGACCTGCCGGAGACCGAGGCGACCGCACCGATCCGCGGCCGCGGCCAGGACGTCCGCGAGAAGGTCGCCGCGCTGTCGCACATCAGCGCCGGCGGCAAGGTGATCCGCACGCACGGGGACCTGCACCTGGGGCAGACGATGCTCGGCGACCGCGGCTGGATCGTGCTCGACTTCGAGGGCGAGCCGGCGCGCCCGCTGCCCCAGCGGCGGCTCAAGCGGTCCCCGCTGCGCGACGTCGCGGGGATGCTGCGCTCGTTCTCCTACGTGACCGCGGGCGCCCGGCTGCTGCGCGGCGTCGAGGCGCCCGCGGACTGGGAGGCGCGCGCCCGCGAGCGCTTCCTGGAGGGCTACTACGACACGGTCGACGGGTCGCTGCTGCCGCCGGGGCGCCAGGCGATCGATCAGCTGCTGGCGGTGTTCGAGCTGGAGAAGGCGGTCTACGAGCTGCGCTACGAGCTCAACAACCGGCCGGACTGGGTCGCGATCCCGGTGGACGGGATCGTGCGGCTGCTCGAGGACGAGGAATAGTGCGGCGGCGTAGACTCGCGGCCCCAAGTTCGGGCTTGCGAGCCCGCCCCACCGGGAAGGCCTTCGACCGACCATGAGTGACGCTGACCAGCTGATCGCCCGCCAGCACTCGAACCCGCACGCCTACCTCGGCGCGCACCCCGACAACGGGTCGGTCGTCGTGCGCACGTTCCGGCCAGCCGCCGCGCACGTGACCGTGGTCGCGTCCGACGGCACCCACGAGGCGCTCGAGCAGGTGCACCCGGGCGGCGTGTTCGAGGGGCGCATCGACAACGCGCAGTTACCGCTCGCCTACCGCCTGGAAGTCGACTACGGCGACTCCGGGACGATCACGATCGACGACCCGTACCGGTTCCTGCCCACGATCGGCGAGCTCGACGTGCACCTGCTCGGCGAGGGCCGCCACGAGGCGCTGTGGGAGCGCCTGGGCGCGCACGTCCGCACCATCGACGGCGTCACCGGCACGGCGTTCGCCGTCTGGGCGCCGAGCGCGCGCGCCGTGTCCGTCGTCGGCGACTTCAACTACTGGGACGGCCGCGTGCACCCGATGCGCACGCTCGGGTCCTCGGGCGTCTGGGAGCTGTTCCTCCCGGGCGTCGGCGCGGGCGCCCGCTACAAGTACGAGATCCTGGCCCCGGACGGCGAGATCCGCCTGAAGGCCGACCCGGTGGCGTTCGAGACCGAGGTGCCGCCGAAGACCGCCAGCGTCGTGTCGGACCCGCAGCACGAGTGGGCCGACGACGACTGGCTCAAAGCACGCGCCGAGACCAGCGCCCTCGACGCGCCGATCTCGATCTATGAGGTCCACCTCGGCTCGTGGCGCCTGAACTCGCTCGAGGACAACCGCTCGCTCACCTACCTGGAGCTGGCCGACGAGCTGAGCGCCTACGTGCAGGACATGGGCTTCACGCACGTCGAGCTGCTGCCCGTCATGGCGCACCCGTTCAGCGGCTCCTGGGGCTACCAGGTCACCGGCTACTTCGCGCCGTCGCCGCGCTTCGGCTCCCCCGACGACTTCCGCACGTTCGTGGACCGCCTGCACCAGAACGGTCTCGGCGTGATCCTCGACTGGGTCCCGGCGCACTTCCCGCGCGACGACTTCGCGCTCGCCCGCTTCGACGGCACCGCGCTCTACGAGCACGCCGACCCGCGCCGCGGCGCGCACCCGGACTGGGGCACGCTGGTCTTCAACTACGGCCGCCACGAGGTCCGCAACTTCCTGGTCGCCAACGCCCTGTTCTGGCTCAAGGAGTTCCACGCCGACGGCATCCGCGTCGACGCGGTGGCGTCGATGCTCTACCTCGACTACTCGCGCGAGGAGGGCCAGTGGGTCCCGAACGCGTACGGCGGCAACGAGGACCTCGACGCGGTCGCGTTCCTGAAGGAGCTCAACGAGGTCATCCACGGCCGCGAGCCGGGCGTGATCTCCGCCGCCGAGGAGTCGACGGCGTGGCCGGGCGTGTCGCGGCCGACCTATCTCGGCGGCCTCGGCTTCGGCTTCAAATGGAACATGGGCTGGATGCACGACACGCTGGCCTACTTCGCGTACGACCCGATCTACCGCCGCTACCACCACCACGAGCTCACGTTCAGCCTCGTCTACGCGTTCACGGAGAACTTCATCCTGCCGCTCTCCCACGACGAGGTCGTGCACGGCAAGGGCGCGCTGCTGTCGAAGATGCCGGGCGATCGCTGGCAGAAGCTGGCGAACCTGCGGGCGCTGTACGCCTACATGTGGGCGCACCCGGGCAAGAAGCTGCTGTTCATGGGCCAGGAGTTCGCGCAGGAGGCGGAGTGGAGCGAAGCGCGCTCGCTCGACTGGCACCTGCTGGAGAACCCCGAGCACGCCGGCATCCAGTCGCTGGTGCGCGACCTCAACCGCGCCTACAAGGCCGAGCCGGCGCTGTGGGAGATGGACTTCGACGGCCGCGGCTTCTGGTGGACCGAGCCGAACGCCGCCGACGACAACGTGCTCGCGTTCGCGCGCCGGACCAAGGACTCCGAGCGCGTGATCCTGTTCGTCGGCAACTTCTCGCCCGCGGTGCGCGAGAACTACCGGATCGGCCTGCCGCGCGGCGGCCGCTGGCACGAGGCGATCAACAGCGACTCCGAGTACTACGGCGGCTCGGGCGTCGGGAACCTGGGCGGCTTCGACGCCGAGCCGCTCGGCTGGCACGGCCAGGCGTTCTCGGCGGAGATCACGCTGCCGCCGCTGGCGGGGCTGTGGCTCGTGCCGGTTTCCTGACGCGGCCGGTGAAGAACGCGGAGGGCGCGCCGACTATCCGGGCGTGCAGGATGAACGCCGCCTCATGGGCCCCGTGTCGGGCTGGCTGTGGCTGGCCGGGGCCACCGTGGCCGCGCTCGGGCAGGGCATGCCGGGCGTCACGCAGCCGCACCCGGTGCTGTTCTGGACGCTGCTGGCGGTCACGCTCGCCTACGCGGCCGGCTCCATCACGCGGCTGATCCCGTGGGAGCGCGTGTCGCTGGCCGGCCACGCCGCGGCGGTCGCCGCGCTGCAGCCGGTCGTGGTCGCCGCGCTCTGGCTGACGGGCGGCCAGGACTCCTACATGCTCCCGATGCTCGTCCTGCCGATGTTCTACGTGGCGTACTTCTTCCCGCCCGTCTACGCCTGGCCGCTGGCGACGCTGGAGGTCGCGACCGCCGCCTCGCCGCTGCTGACCGCGCGCGAGCAGGGCAACCACCTGCTGGTCGCGGGCACGTTCGCCTACGCCGTCTCCTACGCGGGCGTGATGATCACGATCGGGTTCCTCAAGCGCCGCCTGATCGCCGCCGAGCGCCACCAGCACCGGATGGCGCGGATGGACCCGCTGACCGGGCTCGCCAACCGGCGCGCGTTCGACGAGGCGCTCAGCCTCGCGCTGGAGAGCGGCGAGCGGTTCGCGCTGCTGCTCGCCGACGTCGACTCGTTCAAGCAGATCAACGACGGCTTCGGGCACACCACCGGCGACCGCGTGCTGCGCGAGCTGGCCGCGCACGCCAGTGGCGCGGTCCGCGGCGGCGACTGCCTGGCCCGGATCGGCGGCGACGAGCTCGCGCTGGTCGCGCCCGGCGCGGGCGCCGGCGCCGCGGAGCGGCTGGTCGCTGCGCTGCGCGCCGCCGCCGCGCACGTGGACACCGGCTTCGGCCCGCTGTCACTGACGATCGCGGCCGTTGTCCACCCGCGCGACGGGCTCGACCGCTTCACGCTGATGCGGACGCTCGACCTCGAGCTGCACGCGATCAAGAACGCGCGCGCTTCGGCACGCTGAGCGTGCGCGACGTGCCCGGCACGTGCGCCCCGCCGTCGCGCGCCAGCACCACCACCCGGTAGCTCCGCGCACGCGACACGCGGCGGATCGCCGGCACGCGGTAGCGCGAACGCGTCGCCGTGCTCGAGAGCACGCGACCGCGGCGCACGAAGATCCAGCGCCCGCTCTTGGACCGCCGCTGCAGCGAGACGCGCCCGTGCGGGACGGCCGGCCACAGCGAGCCCTCGATGCGCACGCGCTGCCCGCGCAGCCGCCGGCTCCTGAGCCCCACCTTCACCGCGACGCTGGCGGTCGTCGTCGGGCTCACGACGGGCACGGCGGTGCGCGTGAGCACGCGCAGCCGCGCGGTGACGAACAGCTGCGCGACGGTCAGCGTGAACGCGCCGCGGCTGTTGGTCGTCGCCGTCGCGACCGGCGTGAAGCCGCCGGTGTAGGGGAAGTCCTGCTTCTCGAGCGCGACCGGCGTCCGGCTGCCGTTGGAGACCGTGCCGGTGAACGTCACGCCCGTGCCCCAGACCGGCCGGACCGTCGAGGGCGTGACCGCGATCGCGGTCGGCGCGCGCGGGGTGGTGAACGACCGGCTGCCGCCGCGGCGGACGCCGGCCGCGCTGGTCGCGACCGCGCGGAAGTGGTACTTGGTGCCGGGCCGCAGCCCGCCGATCGGCGCGCTGACGTCCACGTTCGCGCTGCCCGCGGGGAGCGCCTGCTCGGGCGTCGAGCTGCCGTAGGACGTCGACGTGCCGTACTCGAAGCGCACGCTGGTCGCCAGCCCGCGCGGGTTCACGCGCGCCGCGACCGTCGCGCCGCCGGACGTCACGCCGGTCGCGGGCCGGCTGGTCACCGACGGCGGCTGCGCCTTCGGGCTGGTGCGGAACGTGCGGTCCGCGCCGGCCGTGCCGTTGGCGGTCACCCGGTAGTGGTAGGTCGTGTTCTCGGTCAGGTTCGTGAGCGTGGCGCGCGCGGCCACGGGATCCGTGCCCGCGCCGGCGTCCACCTGCGGCGTCGACAGCCCGTACGCGGTCGTCGTGCCGTAGTCGAACTGGTAGGTGGTGGCCTCGCCGCCCGGGTTCACGGTGCCCGTGACGACGGCCGAGCCGGTCGTGATCGACTCGGCGGGCCCGGTGGCGACGGTCAGGAGCGCGCTGAGCAGGAGGGCGGCGATGTGCATCACGGGCACTCAAACACGCGAAGCGCCAAGATGATGCGCAATGCCCACGCCGGTGATCATCGACTGCGACCCTGGCCACGACGACGCGATGGCGATCCTGCTCGCGGTCGCCAGCCCGGAGCTCGAGCTGGTCGCCGTGACCACGGTGGCGGGCAACCAGACGCTCGAGAAGGTCACGGCGAACGCGCTGCGCGTGCTCGACGTCGCCGGCGCCGACCACGTCCCCGTCGCGGCCGGCGCCGACCGCGCGCTCGTCCATCCCGCGCGCGTGGCCAAGGACGTGCACGGCGAGACCGGGCTCGACGGGCCGGACCTGCCGCCGCCGTCGCGTCCCCCGCGGCCCCAGCACGCGGTCGAGCTGATCGCCGACCGGCTGCGCGAGCGCCCGCTCACGCTCGTCCCGATCGGCCCGCTGACGAACGTCGCGCTGCTGCTGGCGACGTACCCGGAGCTGGCGCCGCGGATCGAGCGCGTCGTGCTGATGGGCGGCGCGATCGGCCTCGGCAACGTCACCCCGAGCGCCGAGTTCAACGTCTGGGCCGACCCGGAGGCGGCGGCGCGCGTGCTGTCCGCCGGGCTCGACGTGACGCTCGTCGGCCTCGACGTCACGCACCGCGCGATGCTGTCCGCCGAGCGCGCCGAGGCGCTGCGCGCCGGCGGCCGCGCCGGCGCCGTGGTGGCCGACCTGCACGCGTTCTACCGGCGCTTTCACGAGCGCGTCTACGGGCACTCGGACACGCCCGTGCACGACGCGCTCGCGGTCGCGCACGTGATCGATCCCGCGATCCTGACCACCGAGCGCCTGCCGGTCGAGATCGACGTCACCCAGGGCCCGTGCCGTGGCCGTACCGTCGTCGATCCCCTGCGCCGGACCGGCGCGGAGCCGAACGCGCACGTCGCGGTGGACGTCGACGCACCCCGCTTCGTGGACCTACTGACCACGCGGATCGCCTCGCTGGCATGAGCCCGTATCCGTTCCAGCGTCGCCTCGGGGCGACGCCGCTGGCCGGCGGCCGCACGCAGTTCCGGGTCTGGGCGCCGCGGGCGCGCGACGTACGCGTCAACGGCGTGCCGATGACGCACGCCGGCTACGACGTGTACGAAGCCGTGACCGCCGCGACCGACTACGCGTTCGCGCTCGACGGCAGGACGTACCCGGACCCGTGCTCGCGCTGGCAGCCGGACGGCCTGCGCGGCCCGTCGCGCGTGCTGGACCCGGCCGCGTTCGACTGGACCGACGGCGGCTTCGCGGCCGCGCCGCTCGAGCACGCGGTGCTCTACGAGCTGCACGTCGGGACGTTCAGTCCGGAGGGGACGTTCGACGGCGCGATCCCGTACCTGGACGAGCTCGCCGCGCTCGGCGTCACGCACGTGGAGCTGATGCCGGTCGCCGAGTTCCCCGGCCGCCACGGCTGGGGCTACGACGGCGTCTACCTGAACGCCGCGCACTCGGCCTACGGCGGCCCGCTCGGCCTCCAGCGCCTCGTCGACGCGGCGCACGCGCGCGGGCTCGGCGTCATCCTCGACGTCGTCCACAACCACGTCGGCGCGTCCGGCGCGGACGCGCTGGAAGCGTTCGGCCCGTACTTCACCGACAAGCACCACACGCCGTGGGGCGCCGGGCTCAACGTGGACGACGAGCGCTGTGACGCCGTGCGCGAGTGGGTCTGCCAGAGCGCCGAGGGCTGGGTGCGCGACTTCCACGTCGACGGGCTGCGGCTGGACGCGATCCACGCGATCGCGGACTCGAGCCCCGAGCACCTGGTGGCGGAGCTGGCCCGGCGCGTGCACGCCGTCGCGCCGGCGGCGCTGGTGATCGCCGAGGCCGGGCTGAACGACCCGCGCGTCGTCCGGCCGCCGGCGCGCGGCGGCTACGGGTGCGACGCGGTCTGGGCCGACGACTTCCACCACGCCCTGCGCACGCTGCTGACCGGGGACACCGGCGGCTGGTACGCGGAGTTCGACTCGCTGGCGCTGCTGGCGAAGGCGTTCCGGCGCCCGTTCGTGCACGACGGCACGTACTCGGCGTTCCGCAAGCGCCGCTTTGGCGCGCCCGCGGACGACGTCGACCCGCGCCGCTTCGTGGTCTTCTCCGCCGACCACGACCAGGTCGGCAACCGCGCGCTCGGGGACCGGCTGCCGGTCGAGGCCCGCGCGCTGGCCGCGTTCTGCACGCTGCTCTCGCCGTTCACGCCGATGCTGTTCCAGGGCGAGGAGTACGGCGAGCGCGCCCCGTTTCAGTTCTTCACCGACCACATCGACGCGGAGATCGCGGAAGCGACGCGCAGCGGCCGGCGGCGCGAGTTCGCCGCGTTCGCGGAGTTCGCCGGCGAGGCGGTGCCGGACCCGCAGGACCCGGAGACGTTCGCGCGCTCCAAGCTCACCCGCACGGGGGAGCCCGCGGGCCTGCGCGAGCTGCATGCCGCGTTGCTGCGCGTGCGCCGCGAGCTGCCGCCCGGCGACGTCGACGCCGTGACGTTCGACGAGCACGCCGGCTGGCTGGCCGTGCGGCGCGGGCCGTTCACGCTGCTGGCGAACGTGTCGCGCGCGCCGGTGCACGTCCCGTGGGAGCGGGTCGAGACGGTCGTCCTGGCCACGCACCCGCCGACGCTCGAGCCCGGATTCGTCGTGCTCGCGCCGCTGGCGGGCGCGCTGATCCGCTGAGCGCCCTGTCACCCTGTCACGCCATGCAGGTCTGGCCCGGCTCCCCGTTCCCCCTCGGCGCCACCTGGGACGGCGAGGGAACGAACTTCTCGATCTTCTCGGAGCACGCCGAGCGCGTGGAGCTGTGCCTGTTCGACGCCGACGACGCCGAGACGAGCGTCGAGATGACCGAGCGCACGTCGCTGAACTGGCACTGCTACCTCCCGGGCGTGCACGCCGGGCAGCGCTACGGGTTCCGCGTCCACGGCCCGTACCACCCGCAGACCGGGCAGCGGTTCAACCCGGCCAAGCTGCTGCTGGACCCGTACGCGAAGTCGATCGAGGGACCGATCGCGTTCGACCGCGCCAACGTCCTCCCGTACGTGGCGAGCGGCAACGACGACGCCGACCTGACGCCGGACGACTCCGACGACGCGGCGGCGATCCCGAAGTGCGTCGTGATCGACCCGCGGTTCGACTGGCAGGACGACCGCCCGCCGAACACCCCGCTGGCCGACAGCGTCATCTACGAGACCCACGTCAAGGGCTTCACGATGCGCCACCCGGGCGTGCGCGAGGACCTGCGCGGCACGTACGCGGGGCTCGCCAGCGACGCGGCGATCGGCTACCTGAAGGAGCTCGGCGTGACCGCGGTCGAGCTGCTGCCCGTGCACCACATCGCCGACGAGTCCTTCCTGGCCGACCGCGGCATGACCAACTACTGGGGCTACTCGACGATCGGCTTCTTCGCCCCCAACTCGCCGTACGCCGCGACCGGCAAGGCCGGGCAGGAGGTGCGCGAGTTCAAGGGCATGGTCAAGGCCCTGCACCGGGCGGGGATCGAAGTGATCCTGGACGTGGTCTACAACCACACCGCCGAGGGCAACCACCTCGGCCCGATGCTGTCGTTCCGCGGGGTCGACAACTCGGCGTACTACCGGCTCGTCCCCGACGATCCGCGCCACTACATGGACTACACGGGCACGGGCAACACGCTCAACGTCACGCACCCGAGCGTGCTGCGGCTGATCATGGACTCGCTGCGCTACTGGGTGATCGACTGCCACGTGGACGGGTTCCGGTTCGACCTCGCCAGCGCGCTGGCCCGCGAGCTCTACGACGTCGACCGGCTGAGCGCGTTCTTCGACGTCATCCACCAGGACCCGGTGCTCAGCCAGGTCAAGCTGATCGCCGAGCCGTGGGACGTCGGCCCGGGCGGATATCAGGTGGGAAATTTCCCGGTTTTGTGGTCAGAGTGGAACGGCATCTACCGCGACACGATGCGCGACTTCTGGCGCGGCGAGGCGCAGGCGGGCGAGTTCGCCAAGCGGCTGACCGGCTCCAGCGACCTCTATCAGGACGACGGCCGCCACCCGTTCGCGTCGATCAACTTCATCACCGCGCACGACGGCTTCACGCTCGCCGACCTGGTCGCCTACAACGCCAAGCACAACGAGGCCAACAAGGAGGACAACCGCGACGGGACCGACGACAACCGGTCCTGGAACTGCGGCGAGGAGGGCCCGAGCGACGATTCCGCGGTCCTCGCCCTGCGCGCCCGCCAGCAGCGCAACTTCCTGGCCACGCTGATGCTCTCCCAGGGCACGCCGATGCTGCTCGGCGGCGACGAGCTCGGCCGCACGCAGGACGGCAACAACAACGCCTGGTGTCAGGACAACGAGCTGTCCTGGTTCGACTGGTCGCTGCTGGAGGCCAACGCCGAGCTGCACGAGTTCGCGCGCAAGGTGATCGCGCTGCGCCGCGCGCACGCGGTGTTCCGGCGCCGCCAGTTCCTGTTCGGGCGCGAGGTCGAGGGCTCCGGGCTGCCGGACGCGGCCTGGTTCCGCGCCGACGGCGAGCGGATGCGCGACGCCGACTGGGGGGAGCTGCCGCCCGTGCTGGGCGTGTTCCTCAACGGCGAGGAGATCGCGTCGCCGGACGCGCGTGGGCGCCCGGTGCTCGACGAGTCGTTCCTGCTGCTGTTCAACGGCGACCACGTCGAGCACACGTTCACGGTCCCGGACGGGGCGTTCGGCGCCCGCTGGACCGTGGTGCTGGACACGGCGGAGCCGGCCGCCGGGCCGCGCGAGCTCGTCGCCGGCGACGCGGTCGAGTTGGTCGACCACTCGCTGGTCCTGCTGCGCCGCGTCTCGGAATGACCGACCTGCGGGCGACCTACCGGCTGCAGCTGCGCGGCGGGTTCGGGTTCGCCGAGGCGCGGGCGCTGGTGCCGTACCTGCGCGCGCTCGGGGTCTCGCACCTCTACCTGTCGCCGGCGTTCGCCGCGCGCGAGGGCTCCACGCACGGCTACGACGTGGTCGACCCGAACGCGTTCGACCCGGCGCTGGGCGGGCGGGAGGCGTTCGACGCGCTGGCCGCGGACGCGCACGCCGCCGGGCTCGGGATCGTGCTCGACATCGTCCCCAACCACCTGGCCGCGGACCCGGCGAACCGCTTCTGGGCGGACCGCGAGCTGCGCGCCCGGTTCTTCGATCTCGACGAGGCCACCGGGCGCCACCGCCGCTTCTTCGACATCGACGCACTGGCCGGGCTGCGCCAGGAGGACCCGGAGGTGTTCGAGGCCACGCACGCGCTCGTGCTCGAGCTGGTGCGGTCGGGCGCGGTCGACGGCGTGCGCATCGACCATCCGGACGGGCTCGCCGACCCGGCGGGGTACCTGCGGCGGCTGCGCGCCGCGGGCGTCGAGCACGTGTGGGTGGAGAAGATCCTCGACCCCGTCGAGCGGCTGCGCGACTGGCCGGTGGACGGGACGACCGGCTACGAGTTCCTCAACGACGCGGCGGCGCTGTTCGTCGACCCGGCGGGCGAAGCCCCGCTGACCGACCTCTGGATCGAGCTCTCCGGGGACGACCGGCGCTTCGGCGACTGGGCGTTCGAGGCCAAGCTCGAGCAGGCGCGGACGGCGTTCGCGGCCGACGTCGAGCGGCTGGCGCGCGAAGCCCCGCGGCGCGTGTTCGGCCTCGAGCGCGCGCTGGCGTCGCTGCCCGTCTACCGCACGTACGTCGAGCCGTGGTCGGGGCGCGTCGAGGCCGCCGACCGGGCGGCGATCGCCGCCGCCGGGCTGCCGTCCTCGCTCGCCCGCGTGCTGGAGCTCGAGACCGCCGGGTGGGACGCGTTCGTGACGCGCTTCCAGCAGACGACGCCGCCGGTGATGGCCAAGGGGGTCGAGGACACGGCGTTCTACCGCTACGCGCGGCTGCTGGCGCTCAACGAGGTCGGGGGCGACCCGGGCCGGTTCTCGCTGAGCGTGGACGCGTTCCACGCCGCCGTGGCGGCGCGGCCGGTGACCGGGCTGGTGACGACGATGACGCACGACACCAAGCGGTCGGCGGACGTGCGCGCGCGGATCGGCGCGCTGGCGGGGCTGGCGGACGAGTACGCGCGCCACGTACGGACGTGGCTGGCGGCGTGCCGGTCGCTGACGGCCGGCGGCGCGCCGACGCCCGCGCAGCAGTCCTTCATCTTCCAGACGCTGCTGGGGGCGTGGCCGATCTCCGAGGAGCGGCTCGCGGCGTACCTGGAGAAGGCGCTGCGGGAGGCCAAGCAGCGGACGAGCTGGCTGCACGTCGACGAGGCGCACGAGGCGGCGGTGCAGCGCTTCGCCCGCGCGCTGCTCACGCACCGCGACTTCCTGCGCGACTTCCTGCCGTTCCAGCGCGTGGTCGCCGAGGCGGGGGAGCGGGCCGCGCTCGGCCAGCTGCTGCTGAAGCTGACGGTGCCCGGCGTGCCCGACATCTACCAAGGCGACGAGCTGCCGAACCTCTCGCTGGTCGACCCGGACAACCGGCGCCCGGTCGACTGGGCCGCGCGCCGGGCCGCGCTCGCCGACCCGCCGCCGAAGCTGCGGCTGATCCTGCGCGCGCTGGCGCTGCGGGCGGCGCGTCCGGAGGCGTTCGCGGGCGGCTACGAGCCGCTGGGCGCCGGGCCGGACACGGTGGCGTTCCTGCGCGGCGGGACGGTGCTCGCGGCCGCGCGGCTGCGGGGCGGTCCCGGCGCGTTGGCGCTCCCGCCCGGGCGCTGGCGCGACGTGCTCGCCGACCGCGAGCTGACGGGCTCCGTGACGCTCGACCCGATCGCGCTGCTGGAGCAGTTCACCCCGGCCGGGTGAAGCCCGGTCATGCCGCCGGGCGGCACGATCGCCCGATGACGGTCCAGGCTCGCGTCGTGGTTGCAGCCATCCTCGCCTCGGTCGCGGTCTGGCCGAGCGCCGCGTCAGCGGCCATTCAGGTCAATGACGTGAAGGTCGACAGCGTCGACAACACGTCGAGCCCGCCCGGGGCGGTGCTGCCGGCGACGATCCAGGTGTCCATCAGCGGTGGGACGGCGTGGCGCAGCACGCGGACCGAGATCGGCGGCACGACGGTGTGCACGGACACCGCGGACCGCACCAGCACCGGCACCTACACCGCGAGCTACAACGTGACGGCGCCGCGCGACCCCGGCAGCTACGACGTGACGTTCACCGCGTTCGCGAACGCCAGCTGCGCCGGGACCAGCGCCTCCAGGACGCTGATCGACGGGGTGCGCGTGACGACGCCCTACAGCAACCCGGACCTCGAGCCGCGCTGCGGCGGCAACGTGATGCTGGTGCTCGACGAGTCGGGCTCGATCGCCAGCTCACACGCCACCGACCAGGTGCGCAGCGCGACGCGCGCGTTCCTGAACGCGCTCTCGGGCACCGGCGCCGCGGTCTCGATCGTGGACTTCAGCACCACGGCCGCGCGCCCCGTCCCGTACACGACGGTCACGCCCGAGTCGATCGCGAACGTGTTCGAGCCCTACCTGACGACCGGGTACGACCCGTCCGGGTGGACGAACTGGCAGGCGGCGTTCCAGACGGTGCGGGAGGCCAACACGCAGGGCACGCGCGCCGACCTGGTCGTGTTCATGACCGACGGCGACCCGACGGCGCGCAACCGGCCGGGCGGCGGCACGCCGTACACGAACCTCACGGCCGGCGACGTGAACGCGATGCGCGCGGCCGTCGAGGAGGCCGACCTGGTCAAGTATCAGGGGTCGCACGTCTTCGCGCTCGGCGTCGGCAGCGCCGTCACGGGGCCGGAGAGCGCGGCGCGGCTGACCGCGATCTCCGGGTTCGACGAGTACCCGTCGCGGCCGTTCGGCACGGCCGACTACACGCTGGTCAAGGACTTCTCGAGCCTGCAGGCGGCGCTGCGGGTGATGGTGACCGAGCTCTGCCAGAGCTCGGTCACGGTGACCAAGCTGGTCGACGAGGGCGACGGGGTGTTCCGGCCCGACGCGGGCTGGCGGTTCACCGCCTCGCTGGCGGTGTCGGCCGGGGACTACGAGTGGCTGCAGCCGGCGCCGCCGCCGGCGCACGGGCCGACGTCGGAGGTGACCGACGACTCCGGGGTCGCCCGCTTCCAGTGGTCGACCACGAGCTCGGCCGCGCGCAGCACGCTGACGCTCGCGGAGGACGTGGCGCCCGGCTACGCGTTCGTCGACGCCCAGTGCACCGTCGTGTCGCTGTCGCGCCGGGCGCGGCGGGTCGTGCACCGCGAGGCGTTCACGCAGCCGAGCGGCTCGGTCGAGCTGGGCCCGCTCGAGTACGCGACGTGCACGGTGCGCAACCGGGTGCTGCCGGGGACGATCGAGATCGAGAAACGGGCGGCGCCGCAGAGCGCGCAGCCGTTCGCGTTCACCGGCTCGCTGGGGGCGTTCTCGCTGGTCGACAGCGGGACCGGCACGTCCGGGTCGAAGACGTTCACCGGGCTCGCGCCCGGGACGTACACGGTCGGCGAGGACGTGCCGGACGGCTGGGCGCTGTCCGGGATCGCGTGCGTGCCCGTCGGCGCGGCGGCGATCGCGGGGACGCAGGCGACGATCACGCTCGCGCCGAACGCCGCGGTGGTCTGCACGTTCCACGACACGCGGATCGAGCCGCCCGCGCCGCCCGAGCCGCAGCCGAACCCCGGCCCGTCGCCGACGCCGCTACCGCCGGCGCCCGCACCGTCGCCGGGTCCGCCGCCCGCACAGATCCTGCCCGCCGAAGCGACGCAGCTGCGGGTGGTCAAGTCCGCGCCGCGGCGGGCGCGGATCGGCGACCGCGTCGCGGTCCGGCTGACCGTCACGAACGTCGGCTCGGTCCCGGCGACGGACGTCCGCCTGACGGACATCCCGTCCGCCGCGCTGCACCTGACCGGCTTCCGCGGCCGCGGCGCCCGGGTCTTCCGCGGCAACGCGATCTGGCGCATCGGGACGCTCGCGCCGGGGGAGAGCCGGACGGTGCGCGCGAGCGCGGTCATCGCCGCCGGCGCGCTCGGCCTGCGGCGCAACCTCGTGCTCGCGACCGCGGTCAACGCGAACCTGGTGAGCGACCGCGCCGATGTGCGCATCGCGGCGGCCCGCGCGCGCGGCGGGGTGACGGGCTGAGCGATGCGACCTAGACTGGCGGGCGATGGACCGCAGTGCCGCCGAGCGCCTCGTGCGCAAGGATCTCGACGAGACGACCGGCCTGGGCAAGCCGATCTCGTCCCGGGCGCGGACGTCGCAGCGCAGCGTCGAGGCCTATCTGAAGGCCGGCGTCCGCCCGCGCTGGATGGAGCGGATCGCGGAGATCGACGCCGCGATCGCCGCCCAGCAGCGCCGGCTCGCCCGCGCGCACCGGCGGCTGCAGGAGGAGTGCGGTGCCGACCGCGCGCAGTTCGCCGAGCGCTGGCGCGCGTTCGCGGCCCGCTGCCGCTTCGACGAGCTCAACGAGCTGATCGAGCAGCACAACGAGTGGTACCCGATCGAGCGCGACCTCCCGATGGACCTGCGCACCCGCGACTACGTGCTGATCAACGGCCGTTCCTACCGGCGCGCGCCGCTCACGCCTGACTGGGTGCTCGAGCGCTTCCCGGCGGCGTAGCGATCCGCGTCCGGTTGCGCCCCGCGACCTTGGCCGCGTAGAGCGCGGCGTCGGCGCGCGCGAGCAGGCGCTCGGGGGACTCGCCGCGCTCCCACAGCGCGACGCCGGCCGAGCACGTCTGGCCGGCCGGGATCGTGTCCCGCAGCCGGTCGACGAGCTTGAGCGCGTGCTCGGGCGTCTCGCCGGGCGCGATCAGCGCGAACTCCTCGCCGCCGTAGCGCGCCAGGTTGTCGGTCGCCCGCAGGCAGCTCTGCCAGGCGGACGCCAGCGCGGTCAGCAGCCGGTCCCCCGCGGGGTGCCCGTGCGCGTCGTTGTAGGCCTTGAAGTGGTCGAGGTCGAGCATCGCCAGCGCCACCGACCCGCCTTCGCGCTCGGCGCGCTTGAGCTCGCGCGAGAGCTGCTCGTCGAACGCGCGCCGGTTGCCGATCCCGGTCAGCGCGTCGACGCGCGTCAGCTTCTCCAGCTCCGAGAGCGTCACGGTGCGCTCGAGCGCGACCGCCGCCTCGCGCGCCAGCAGCTCGATCAGCGCCAGCGTGCGCGCGCTCGGCGGCACCGGCTCAGCGTGCCAGGACACGGTCAGCGCGCCCACGGGGCGCTCGCCGGACAGCAGCGGCTCGAACAGCGACGCGTCCCACCCCTCGATGTGCACCATCTCGGGCTGGCCGCGGTAGATCCGCGCGCCGCTGTCGAACGCGAGCCGCGACGCGGCGCCGTTGCCGGGCAGCAGCTCGGCGCCGACGGCGTCGAGCCCGAGCGACGCGGTCGCGCGCAGCGCCCCGCTCGGCAGCGCGATCCAGACGACGGCGCCGTCGGCGCCCGCGAGCTCGCGGGCGCACTCGCCCAGCACCTCGGCGACCACGGTCGCGTCGGGCGCCGTCGCCAGCCGCCCGGTCGCGTCGCCCAGCCGCCGCAGCCGGACGATCTCCTCGTGGCGCTCGCGCTCGCGCCACGCCAGCTGCACGTGCGCGCCGACCGCGTCGGCCAGCACGCGCAGGGTCTCGAGCTCGTCCTCGCTCACCGTCCGCGCCCGCGGCCCGGCCACGCACAGGGTCCCGATCGGCTGGGCGCCCGCCAGGACCGGCACCCCCGCGTAGAAGCCGAACCCGAGCGCGTTGCCGGCGAAGCGCGGGTCGGCGCGGGCGTCGGGCACCATCAGCGGCGTGCCGGACTCGACCGCGTGCGCGCAGAACGACGCCGCGCGCGGCAGCTCGTCGCCGGCGTTCAGGCCGACTCCGGCTTTCGTCCACTGGCGGTCGGCGCCGATCAGGTTGAACGCCGCGACCGGCGCGTCGAGCAGGCGCGCGGTCAGGTGGACGAGGTCGTCGAACGCCGGGTCCGCCGGCGTGTCGAGAAGCCCCGTCTCGAACAGGGTCGCGAGGCGCTGCAGCTCGACGGCGGGCTCCACTGGATTGTCATCGTAGGGACGTCGGGGCCCCACCGGCGGTAGGGTGCGTTTCGTGCGGATCCTGAGCCTGTCCTGGGAATACCCGCCGATCGTCGAGGGTGGCCTGGCGCGGCACGTCCGCAAGCTGTCGGAGCAGCTCGTGCGCGACGGCCACGACGTGCACGTGGTCACGCGCGGCGGCGGCCGGCTGGCGGCCGTCGAGGACCGCCACGGCGTCACGGTGCACCGCGTCCGCGAGCCCGAGTTCCCCACGGACGACCTGGACGCGTTCATCGCCTGGGTCGACGGCATGAACGCGGACATGCTGGCCGCCGGCGCGGAGCTTGGCGGCGGCTTCGACCTGGTGCACTCGCACGACTGGCTGGTGGCCGCGGCCGCCCGCGCGCTCGCGCGTCGCCGCCGCGTCCCGTGGCTGGTGACCGTGCACGCCACCGAGTACGGCCGCCACCAGGGCTGGGTCGACAAGCATCCGCAGTCGCACATCCACGGCATCGAGCGCCGGATGACCCGGCAGGCCGACCACGTGATCACGTGCTCGCACTTCATGCGCGAGCAGGTGGCGGACGTCTTCGGCGTCGACCGCGCGCGGATCACGGCGATCCCGAACGGGATCGACCCGTCCGACCTGCAGCCGGTCGCGGACCTGCCGCGGCTGCGCGCGAAGTTCGCCGCGCCGGACGAGCAGCTCGTGCTGCTGGTCGGCCGGCTGGTCTACGAGAAGGGCTTCCACCTGGCGCTGGACGCGCTGCCGGGGCTGATCCGGCGCGTCGGCAAGGTCCGGTTCCTGATCGCCGGCTCGGGCACCGCCGAGGCCGAGCTCAAGGCGCAGGCGGAGCGGCTCGGTCTGATGGAGCACGGCACGTTCATCGGCTGGACGGGCGACGACGTCCTGCACTCGCTCTACCGGATCGCGGACCTGTGCCTGGTGCCGTCGATCTACGAGCCGTTCGGGCTGGTGGCGCTGGAGGCGATGGCGTCCGGCTGCCCGTGCATCGTCGCCGACACCGGCGGGCTGCGCGAGGTCGTCCCGCGCGGGCGCCGCGTCGGGCTGCGCTTCCGGGCGTCGAGCGTGCGCTCGCTGGAACGGATGGCGCAGGATCTGCTGACCGACGGCGAGCTGCGCGAGCGGCTGATCGCCGAGGCGTCCGAGCACGTGCTGCGGTTCGACTGGACCGAGGTCGCGCGCGCGACCGAGGGCGTCTACGACGCGCTGCTCGCCGCCCGCGCTTCCAGCACCGCGTAGGGCGCGACGCGCACGCCGGGCGCGACGTCCGCGCCGGGCCCGAGCGCCGCGTGCGGGCCGAGCACGGCGCGCGCGCCGACCCGGATCGGCGCGGTGCGCAGCGGCTGCTCGCGTACGGGGCGCTCGACGTCGTCCGCGACGGGCGTCGCGTCCACCAGCGCGGCCCAGTCGCCGATCACGGCGCCGACGTCCACCACCACGCCCGCGTGGGCGACGATCGTCGCGCGCTCGCCCAGCGCGGCGCCGGGGCCGACGATCACGGGAGCGTGCGCCACGATCGACGCTTCCGCGCCGATCTTCGCGCCCGGCAGGATGCGGACGGTGCCGGCCTGCGCGTCGATGCGCGCGTCCGCGCCGAGCCGGGCGCCGGCGCCCAGGAACACGCGTGCGCCGGGGGCCACGTGCACGCTCGCGCCGCGGGCCGCGCGAGCGCCGCGCGCGGCGTGCAGCCGTCCACGGCAGCGGAGGCGCAGGAGCAGCAGACGGAGCACGTCGCCCACCCTACAAGTCGTGGAGATGACTCCACAGCGCGTTGCATTTTCATGAGTCCTGAATGAGCATGAGATGTGCTCGTGGACGCGGCCGCGGGCTGGGGGTATCGGGGTCGAGACACACGCGGTGCCGCGGGACCGTACGGGAGGGTGTTCATGAGAGCACGCGCAACACTGGCCGCGGCCACGGCCGCGGCGACGTTCGGGGTCGCCGGCGCGGCCGCCGCGGCGCCGCCGCCGTTGGACCCGCAGAACTGGTCCTTCCAGGACAATCTGACCTGGAACGACTACAAGCCGCTGCCCGGTCCGGACTACTCGGACCCGAGCATCCAGCCGACGGTCAAGAAGTGGAAGGTCGCGATCGTCCTCGCCGACTTCCCGGACCGCGAGTTCATCGTCACGCAGCCCGCGGGCTCGACGATCTGGGGCACGCCGACGGCGTTCGCCAACAACATCCCGCGTGAGCAGGTCCCGCGGTTCTACGCCGACTTCCTCAACCAGCCGTCGGCGCTGAACAGCTTCCAGACCATGAACCGGTACTGGATGGAGGACTCCTTCGGCAAGTACGGCGTCGAGCTGACGCCGTTCGGCCCCTACCGCATGCCGGGGCGCGCCTACCAGTACTTCATCTCGGCCTACGCCAACACGTCGCAGAACACCTACTGCCCGACGCCGGCCGAGACGCCGTGCAACCGCAACATCCGCACCGACCTGCGCGCGGCCTGGCAGGCCGACGTCGGCGCGGAGAAGATCGCCGAGTTCGACAACATCTTCTACACGGTCGCGGGCGAGGACCAGAGCTCGACGTGGCAGGAGTTCGGCGAGATGAAGTTCACCTCGCGGGACACCGTCAGCGACGCGTTCGGCCCGAAGGCCTATGACCCGGCGAAGACGGTCAACTGGGCGCCGACGCGCTACGTCCCGTGGTCGTCGTGGGCCGTCGCCACGAACATCTGGCCGAACGCGTCGGGCAACAACTCGACCGAGGCCGAGAGCTCCGGCATGGCGGTCTACGCCCACGAGCTCTCGCACAACCTGAGCATCCCGGACAACTACAACAACCCGTTCGCGGCGCAGCAGCAGCGGACGGCGTCCGGCATGTGGGACATGATGAGCCGCGGCTCGTTCAACGGCCCGGGCGGCCAGCACACCCGCTACCAGATCCCGCCGGTCCAGGGCGGCGCGCTCGGCGCGCAGCACAACCTGCGCAACAAGCGGTTCCTGAACTTCATCTCCGACAACGACATCCTGCGGCTCAACCGCGGCGGCCTGGCGCAGTCCGGCATCGCGGTCGCCGACGTCAAGGCGCGCGAGGTCGCGCCGGGCGGCGACCTGGCCGGCGTGCGCGTGCTGCTCGACGGCGGCGACAAGAACCCGCCGTGCCGCTACCACACCAACCCCACGTGCGAGGGTCCGTGGTACACGTCGGCGACCGGCAGCGGCGTCACCGCCGGGTTCAACGACTACACGCTGGAAGTCGTGCAGCAGATCGGCTCGGACTCGTTCGCGCCGGGCCACGGCGTGCTGATCGGCAAGTCGAAGAACCAGAACTCGTCCTGCGGCTCGTTCAACTGCTTCGTCTGGTACATCGACTCCAATCCGCAGGACATCGACGAGGTCGACTACGTCAAGGCGGACGGCACGGTCGTCAAGGCGACGATCGGCGACGAGCGCCAGACCAACGACGGCTCGTTCAACGTCGGCGTCGACTCCGGCTCGACCTACGAGTTCAAGGCGGACGCGAACCGCCTGCACTTCTACATCATCGACAAGCGCACCGACGCCGACGGCATCCTGCACTACAAGGTGGCGGTGCGCTCGCTCGACGGCGCCGGCCCGCAGGCGCGCGGCGTGGAGCTCGGCTCGCCCACCACGGGCACCGACCTCGGGTACACCAGCTGCACGTTCCCGCTCAAGAACACGGGCGCGGCGGCGTCGGTCCCGGCGAACGCGCACCCGCAGGACGCGTCGGCGTACCTCAACAGCGACGTGTACCGGCTGTCGGCGACGGCGTCCGGCACGGGCTGGACCGCGCACGTGCGCAACGCGCTGGCGACGGCGAAGTTCGGCGAGTCGACGTCGGTCCCGGTCTACATCGAGAAGGCCGCGGGCGCGGCCGCCTCGGGCTCGGTGACGCTGACGGCGACCTCCGAGAGCGACCCGTCGAAGACCGCCACGGCGACCTGCACGGTCGCCGAGTCGACCGTCGGCGGCACGGTGCCGGCGACGCTGGCGCTGTCGCTCGGCGCTCCGGCGAGCTTCGGCGCGTTCACGCCGGGCCTGGCGAACGACTACTTCGCCTCGACCACGGCGACCGTGACCTCGACCGCCGGCGACGCGCTCCTGAGCGTGGCCGACGACGCGTCGAACGCGACCGGCCACCTGGTCAACGGCACGTTCTCGCTGCCGGAGGCGCTGCAGGCCAACGCGGCGCTCGGCTCGTCCGCGGGCAACGCGTACGCCGCGGTCGGCGGCTCGGCCGCGCCGACGTCGCTGCTGGCGTTCGACGGTCCCGCGTCCAACGCGGGGGTGACGGTCGGCTTCAAGCAGTCGGTGAAGGCGAACGACGCGCTCCGCACGGGGTCGTACAGCAAGACGCTCACGTTCACGCTGTCCACCAACCGGCCGTAGGGTGACGGGGCGCCGCGGCTCGCCGCGGCGCCCCGCGCTTCACACGGCCGCGGCGACGGGCGCCGCGGGCACCCAGAGGGCGTCGTGCCCGAAGGGAACGCGGCTCGCGCGCTCGTCGCCGGTGGCGGCGATCAGGCTGTCCTCGGCCGCGTCGCGGTCCGGCGCGTACTTGTCCTCGGCCATGATCTGGGCGACCTCGGCGGTCGTCAGGCCGTCCGGGAAGGCCTTGAGCACCTCGGCGGCGTCGGTCGCCGGCGAGCGGCGCGTGAGGCTGCGGTCGAGGTTCGCGATCAGCACGTCGTAGGCCTCGAAGGACTGAAAGCCGCCGGCCTCGAGCGTCTGGCCGTCCGCGTTCGTGAACTGGATGCTCGGCGCGGTGTAGCGGACGCGGCCGTCGGTGTTGGCGTGCTTGTCCTGGAACTCGGTCGGGCTGCCGGCAGCGGAGCGGGCGGCGTCGCGGTCCTGGGCGAAGAGCGCCTCGATCTCGGGCGTGCCGGCGGCGGCGACGATCTCCTCGGCGTCGATGCCGGGCACCCACGCGATCGCGTCGTGCAACTGCTTCGGGTCCTCCAGGTAGGCGGTGCTGGTGAACTGCGCGAGCTGGAGCGCGCGGAAGACGGCGTACTCGCGGTCGGGGTGCAGGCTCCGGGTGGCGACCACGACGCGGCACATCGGCCAAGTGCCGTGGACCCTTTCGCGCGGCTCGGTCGTGAACGGCATGCCGCGCTCGCGGAACGTGCGGTAGCCGCGGGCCTGCGAGGCGGGCGTGTAGCCGCGCCGCTCGTACTCCGCGCCGTTTTCGGTCAGGCCGATCATCACGTTGCGCCACTCGAGCTGGTCGCCGTATCGCCACTTCAACGCGGCGATGGCGGGGGAGGCCGACCAGGCCCAGGGGCAGCCGGGATCGGTGAAGTGGGTGACTTGGAGGGACACGATCATTGAGCGTACAACAACGCGTTCCCCGGCTTTTCCGCCCGCCGCCGCCCCGCGCCCGGGCGCCGCCCGCCGACGCGCCTCGCCCCCCGCGCGCCCGCCGCCCCGCGCCTCGCGCCCGGCGCCCGCCTCGCAACCCGCGCCCGCCCGCCGCGGGCGCCGCGAGTGGTCACTTTCTGGCGCCTGCGGCACGAACGAGGCCACTCGCGCCGCCACCGCCCCGGCGCGCCTCGCGCCCGCGCGCGCTCCCCGCAGGCGCGCCTCGCAACCCGCGCGCGCCCGCCGCGGGCGCGTCTCGTCGCCCGCGCCTGCCCGCCGCCGGCGCGGCGAGTGGTCACTTTCTGGCGCCTGCGGCACGAACGAGGCCACTCGCGCCGCCACCGCCCGCGCCGTCCGATCCGCCTCCTAGCGTTCTCCGTCCCGTGACGTACGAGACCGATGCTCCTCCCCGCCTCGCGGCGGGCCGTTCCCTGCCGTCCTGGCCCACCGGCCGGCCGCTGCGCGCGTGGCAGCAGGCTGCCGCGGCCGCCGTCTTCGACCATTCCGGCGACGCGTTCCTGGCGTCCGCCACGCCCGCCGCGGGCAAGACCACGTTCGGCCTGCACATCGCCCACCGGATGCTCTCCGAGGGCCGCGTGTCGCGCGTCGCCGTGATCGCGCCGACGACGCACATCTGCCGCCAGTGGGCGCTCGACGCGGCGCGCTACGGCATCCACCTCGAGCCGAACCGGCCGAACTCCGCCGGCCCCGAGCCACGCGACCGCCACGGGGTCTCGGTCACCTACGCGACCGTCGCGGCGGACCCGTCGGTCCACCGCCGCCGCTGCGCCGAGCGTCCGACGCTGCTGATCGCCGACGAGCCTCACCACATGGGGGAGGACGCGAGCTGGGGCCGCTCGACCGTCGGCGCGTTCGAGCGCGCCGGGTTCCGGCTGCTGCTGTCGGGCACGCCGTTCCGGTCGGACAACTCGCCGATCCCGTGGGTCAACTACGACGACACGGGCGTCTCCCGCGCGGACTACGACTACGGGTACACGCAGGCGCTGCTGGACGGCGTGTGCCGGCCGGTCACGTTCCACACGTACGGCGGCGACATGGAGTGGGTCAGCGACGGCAAGGTCCGCAGCGCGGACTTCGACGTCGTCCTGCCCGCCGCGGAGGCCGCACGGCGCCTGCGCACCGCGCTGGACCCGGACGGCGACTGGATCACGCACGTGCTCCGCGACGCGGACGCCGAGCTGCGCGGGCTGCGGGCCGGCACCCATCCGGACGCGGGCGGTCTCGTGATCGCGATCGACAAGGAGCACGCGGAGAAGCTCGCGGCCCGGCTCGAGCGGATCACCGGCGAGCGGCCGGACATCGTGCACTCCGACGCGGCGGACGCTTCGGCGCGGATCGCCCGCTTCTCGGCGGGCTCGTCGCCGTGGCTGGTCTCGGTGCTGATGGTCTCCGAGGGCGTCGACGTTCCTCGCCTGCGCGTCGGCGTGTACGCGACCAACGCGCGCACCGAGCTGTTCTTCCGGCAGGTGATCGGGCGCTTCATCCGGCGCACGCCCGCGCCGAAGGAGCAGATGTCGCACGTCTTCCTACCGTCGGACCCGCGGCTGAAGAAGCTCGCGATCGAGATCGAGGAGGAGCGCAACCACGCGCTCGTCTTCGACTCCGTGTCCGGCGAGGAGGTCGCCGAGCGCGCCGAGCGAACCGAGACCGGCGAGGCCTTCCGCGCCCTGTGGTCGAGCGCGCGACGCGACGAGGACGTGCTGCAGACGACGCAGCCCGGCGACGCGCTGCAGTTGTTCGCCGAGCCAGCGCCGCCCGCCGCCTCCCCGGCGCTCGCGGCGTTCACGACGACGCCGGCCGCGGCGGCCCCCGCGTCCTTGGAGCCGGAGACGGCGTTCGAGAAGCGCGAGCGGCTGCGCGCCGAGCGGGCCGCGCTGGTCGGGACCCTGGCGCGGCTGACGGGCGAGGCGCACCGGGTCATCAACGGCCGCCTCAACCGCGACGTCGGCGCCGCGTCGGTCGACAAGGCGACGGACGACCAGCTCGAGCGCGCGAACCGGTTGCTGGAGAAGGAGATCGCGCGGCGGCGCTGAGCGCGCCCCGCGTCGGCGGGCGGCGGCGACGCCCACCGCCCGCGCCTCTCCACCGCCGGTGCCTCTGCCCGCGCGCGCTGCTCGGCCGGCCGGCGCCTTTTCGCCCGTCCGCGCCTCTCGGCCCGCCGGCGCGGCTCTGCCCGCTCCCGGCGGGCGGTAGCCTCGCGGGATGGACGAGCTTCCCGAGTGGCCGCCGGGCACCGTCGCGGTGCTCTCCACCGGCGCGGGCGAGCCGCACGCGATCCCGGTCTCGACGGTCGTCCGGCGCGGGCCGCGGACGCTGGCGTTCGCGCTCGCGCACCGGCGCGAGTCACTCGCGCGGCTGCGGCAGGATCCGCGCTGCGCGGTGACAATCCTCGCCGCCGGCGATCTCGCGCTGACCGTGATCGGCCGCGGCGCCGTGGTCGAGGAGCGCGAGCGGATCGCGATCGTGCACGTGGAGGTCGAGCGCGTCCAGGACCACGGCCAGGCGACGTTCGTGATCGACGAGGGCGTGCGCTGGCGCTGGACGGACACCGCCGCCGAACGCGCCGACGCCGAAGTCCGCGCAGCCCTCGAACGCTGACGCCAGTGGTCACTTACCGCCCTCGGAGGGCCGTAAGTGACCACACGCTACATGCCGGTCAGGACCCCGACGCGTCCCCAGCGCCGGCATCCGCGGGCGCCGACTCCGACTCGGTGGCCGCTTCCGCGGTGCTCTCGGCCGGCGCCGAAGTGGCAGGCGCGGCGTCGGCGGGCGGCGAGTCGGGCGTTTCTGTTGCGGCGTCGGAGCTCGCGGCCGGGGCGGTGTCGGCGGGCGGCGAGGCCGGGGCGGACGCCTCCTCGGCGCTCTCCGCAGCCGGCGTCGAAGCGGCGGGCGCGGGGTCGGCGGGCGGCGAGGCGGGAGCTTCCGTCGCGGCCTCGGAGGTGGCGGGCGCCGTGGCCTCCGGCGCGGGCGCCGCCTCGGCGCTCTCCGTCGGAGCCGTCGACGAGGCCGGCTCGAAAGCGGGCGCGGACTCGGTGGCGGGTGCCTCCGTCGCGGCGTCGGGGGTCGCGGCCGGGGCGGCGGCGGGCGGCGTGGCCGGGGTGGACGCCGGCGCGGCCGCTGCCTCGGTGCTCTCGGCCGGCGAGGCCGGCGCCGAAGTGGCCGCCGCCGGAACGGCGGCCGTCGGGTCTGCGGCCGGAGCGGCGGCCGTCGGGTCTGCGGCCGGAGCGGCGAGCGCCGGGTCGGCGGCCGGAGCGGCGAGCGCCGGGTCCGCGGCGGGCTCGGCCGGAGCCGTCTGGACCGCGGCCGAAGCCACCGTCGCGGCGTCGCCGCCGCGCGCCGCGTCCGACGAGGCGAGGGCGGCCTTCGCGGTCGCGCCGCCGCCGCTGCTCACCGTGCTCGTGGACGCGAGCGTGGCCGTCGCCTTAGGCTTCGCGGAGGCCGCCTTCGCGGCGCTGCCGCTGGCCGGAATCGACTTGGAGCCCGCGAGGTACGGCGCCGGGTCCGTGGCCTTGCCGTTCGCGCGCACCTCGAAGTGCAGGTGCGGCCCGGTGCAGTTGCCCGTGCAGCCGACCTTGCCGATCACGTCCCCGACGTGGACGTACGCGCCCTTGGTCGTGTTGATCGCGGACAGATGCGCGTAACACGTGGAGACGCCGTTGTCGTGCTGGATGCAGACGAGGTTGCCGTAGCCGGACCCGTCGTACCCGGCCTGGGTGACGGTGCCGCACTGGGCGGCGCGAACGCTCGTGCCCGCGGGCGCGGCGATGTCCTGACCGGCGTGCGTGTGCCCCGGCCGGGTCTCGCCGTAGTGCCCGGTCACGGTGCCGGAGACCGGCGTCGTGATCCGCCCGCTGCCGCACCCGCCGCTCGTCGTCGTGTCCGACACCGGCGTGGTGGACAGGGGGTTCGTCGGCGTGGAGCGGTTGATCGCCGGGTCGGTCGACGTCGCCGGCGCGGTGGACCGCGGCGACGTCGACCGAGGCGACGTCGAACGAGGCGACGTGGAGCGAGGCGACGTGGAGCGCGGCACGGACGACCGCGGCGACTTCGAGCGCGGCGAAGCCGAGCGCGGGGCGGAGGAATCGGACCCCGACGGCGCCGCGGCACCCCCGGTGCGCCCGTACACGGTCATGACCGTCTTCCCGCCCTTGCCGACGAACGTCGCGTTCGACCGGAACAGCGCCGTCCACGTCCGCGCGTCGACCGTCCCCGTGACGGTCAGCCCGTACCGCTTCTGGAAGGACGCGACGGCAGCCCGCGTGATCGGCCCGAAGATCCCGTCGTCGTCGACCCCCACCTGCCGCTGCACCGCGGCCACCGCCGCCCCGGTGTCCCCGAAGGAGACCAGCGACGTCGAGGGCATCGAAACGACGGACCGCTCCGACGAGGACGACGCCGACGCCGCGGCCGGCCCCCGCCCCGCCGACGCCAGCGCCGCGAACGGCGACGCCACCGGCCCCGCCGCCATCGAGGCGCTGACCGCCAACGCAGCGCCCTTGCGCCGCGTCGCCCCCCGCCGCGCCGCTTCCGTGATCTCGCGCCGGTGCCGGGACCGCGCCAACGAGCGCTCCCAGAGCGCAACATCCCCTAGATCGCGGGCATCAAATTTCGGGTACGACAACTCGTGAGCAGACAACTCTCACTCCTCTGGGCCTCGGGCCTACGGGGTTAGCTGTCGGGCTCGCGCAGGCCTGCGCTACGTCGCACCAAGACGACGATTCGCCCCATCGGCCTGACCAAGGCCGTACTGGGTCCCCCGCTCCCCCCGCCCTGAGGCGAGGAGACTCGGCTGTGCTCTGTTCAGGCGCGAAAGGGTACACGACGCCAAAGCGGACTTCTGTAAACCTGCCGGGATCCCTGCCCCGGCGGCCACACGTCACTCCGCTGGAATCGTGACGTTGCGCCCGGACGACTTCGCTGCCGCCAGCGCGTCCTGCGCGCGCAGCATCAGCAGCTCCGCGGGCTCCTCGCCGTTCCAGCGCGCGACGCCGGCCGACGCGGTCTGCCCGCGCGGCGTCGCCCCGCGCACCCGGTCGAGCACCTCGACCGCCTCGCCGAGCCCGCACCCGGGCAGGATCACCGCGAACTCGACGCCGTCCAGCCGCGCCAGCGAGTCCACCTCGCGCAGCTCCCCGCGCCAGCGCGCCGCGGTCTCCTTGATCAGCCGGTCGCCCTCGCCCTCGCCACGCAGGAGGTTGAACGCGCTCATGTGATCGAGGTCCAGCCACGCGATCGCCAGCGGCGACTCCGCCCGCCGCGCCCGGGCGATCTCGCGCGGCAGCTCCTCCTCGAACACGCGCCGCGTGACCAGCCCGGTCAACCCGTCGGTCAGCGCCAGCGAGGACACGCGCGCCCGCAGCGCCGCGTGCTCGATCGCGATCGCCGCCTGCGCCGCGACCAGCCGCAGCACGCTCGCCGCCTCCGGCAGCGCCTCCAGCGGCCGCTGCCAGATCACGATCAGCACGCCCGCGACCTCGCCGTCGCGCAGCACCGGCTCGAACACCGCCGACCGGGCGGACGTCGCCTCCACCAGCGGCGCCGCGAGCGCCGGGTGGTTGCGGGCGTCGGCCACGAAGTAGGACTCGGTGGCGGTGAACGCGCGCCCGCCGGGGGTCTCCCCGCGCGGCTGGATCGTCACCGGCTGCACCGTGACGCCGCTCATCGCGGTCGAGACGAACTCGCGCCCCTTGGGCTCCAGCAGGAACGCGACCGGCGCGTCCATCACCTCGCCGGCGGCCTCGCAGATCGACACCCGCGCGTCGTCGCCCGCCGCCAGCGCCTGCGCCACGCGCCCGATCGCGCCCATTCCGCGCGCCTGGTCGCGCAGCATGTCGTTGAACCGTCGCAGGTCACGCGCGTTGGACTCGCGCTCGAGCTCGGACGCCAGCACCCGCGCGAGCATCACGAACAGCTGCTCGTCGGCGGCGCTGAACGCGTCCCGCGCGTGTGACAGCCCCGCGAGCGACCCGACGCGCGTCCCGTCGGAGAGCTCGAGCGGCACGCCGAGGTAGGACCGTGCGCCGACGCGCTTGAACATCGCCACGCGCGAGTAGACGTCGTCGCGCCCGAGGTCAGCGGTCCGCCGCGGCGCGCGTCCCTCGGCCATGTGCGAGCAGAACGCGTCGCCCAGTGGGAGCGCCTGGTTGGAGCGCAGCCCGAAGTCCGCGCCGCCGCGGACGTCGACGATCCGGTGGATGAACTGCCCGCGGTCCAGGTGCGCCATGTAGACGGCGCAGCCGGGCTTGTGGCGCTCGAGCAGGTCCAGGACCGCGCGCGTGGCGTCCGCGAACGATCGGTACGTGGCGGTGGTGGCAGCCGCCGCTGCCTGGATCGCGCTGACATCCATCACCGTCCATCATCGACCAATCACGGGCGTTCTCAAGCCGTCCATCCGTCGAGTAAGGTCGCCGCCCATGAAGCTCGCGACCTTCCTCGCTCCCGGCGCCGACGACCCGCAGCCCGGCGAGGTCCGGGGCGACGAGATCGTCGCGTACGCGAGTGGCACGATCATCGACCACCTGCTGGACCCGCAGCCGGCCACCGGACAGCGCCACGCGCTCGCGGACGTGACCCTGCTGGCGCCGATCCCGCGCCCGCCCGCGATCTTCTGCGTCGGCCGCAACTACGCCGCCCACATCGAGGAGCTCGGCTCCCAGAAGCCGGAGAAGCCGCTCGTCTTCCTCAAGCTCCCGCTGTCCAGCGCTCGCCCGAGCGGCCCGGTCGTCATCCCCAAGGCAAGCGCCCAGCTCGACTACGAGGTCGAGCTCGTGCTCGTCATGGGCGAGGACAACACGATCGCCGGCTACGCCGTGGCCGACGACGTCTCCGCCCGCGACCTGCAGCGCAGCGAGGCCCAGTGGGCGCGCGCGAAGGGCTTCGACACGTCCTGCCCGTGGGGCCCGTGGATCACCACCGACGCCGACCCGTCCAGCCTCCGCCTCACCACGCACGTCAACGGCGAGCTGCGGCAGGACGGCAACACGAGCGACCTGATCTTCAAGCCGCAGGAGGTGGTGGACTTCATCGCCGAGGCCTGCACGCTCGAGCCCGGCGCGATCGTTCTCACGGGTACGCCGAGCGGAGTGGGGGAGGCGTTCGACCCCCCGCGCTACCTCCAGCCCGGCGACACCGTGAGAGTGGAGATCGAGGGCCTGGGCGCCCTCGAGCACCCGATCACCTGAGGAGTGGGGGGAGGGTCGTGGAGCGCGTTGCGCGGTGGGGGTGTGGCCGCTAGGTCGCCTGTCAGGCGAGTTTCCGGACACACCCCCACCAACGCGCCAACTCAAACGCTCGAACCTGATCGGTAAGCCGAGACCGGGCCGCGAGGTGCACCACCACCGACCAGAGCACTGCTACGTCAGTGCGTTGAGATGACCTTGTCGATGAGGCCGTACGCGGCGGCCTCGTCGGCCTTGAAGAAGCGGTCGCGCTCCATGTCGCGGTGCACCTGCTCCTCGGACTGGCCGGTGTGCTTGGCGTAGATCTCGTCGATCCGCTTGCGCGTCTTGATGATCTCGGCCGCGTGGATCTCGATGTCCGTCGACTGCCCCTCGAAGCCCGCCGACGGCTGGTGGATCAGGATCCGCGAGTTCGGCAGCGCCATGCGCTTGCCGGGCGCCCCGCCGGCCAGCAGCAGCGACCCCATCGACATCGCGATCCCGACGCACATCGTCGCCACGTCGGGCTTGATGAAGTTCATCGTGTCGTAGATCGCGAGCCCCGCGTAGATCGAGCCGCCCGGCGAGTTGATGTAGAGCGAGATGTCCTTGTCGGGGTCCTGGGACTCCAAGTGCAGCATCTGGGCGACGATCAGGTTCGCGATCTGGTCGTCCACGGCCGAGCCGAGGAAGATGATCCGCTCGTTCAGGAGCCGCGAGAAGATGTCGAATTCGCGCTCGCCGCGGGCGGTGCGCTCGATGACCATGGGGACGAGAGGCATTGCTCTCGCAGGTTACGACGTTCAGACCGCGATCGGCCGGGCGCGCAGGCGCCCGAGCACGCGCTCGATGCGCCGCGCGACCTTGCGCGGGTGCACGTGGAGCGTCTCGGCGACGTCCGCCGGCTCCGTGCGGTCCAGCAGCATCGCCAGCAGCGCGAGGTCCTCGGCGTCGACGCGGTGCGCGGCGGCGTCGAGCTGGGAGCGCTCGAGCGGCGGCAGCGCGGTCCCGCCGCGGGCGACGGTGCGGATCGCGTCGAAGAGCGCCTCCGCGGGCGCGGCCTTGTCCACCAGCCCGTCGGCGCCGGCGACGCGTGCGGTCACGGGCAGCGACGGGTCGGCGAGGCTCGCGTAGAGCACGACGCGCGGCGCGGCGTCGAGGGCGCGCATGCGCCGGCACAGGTCGATCGCGTCGGCGTCGAGGACGACGACGTCGGGGCGCTGGCGCACCACCAGCTCGAGACCGTCCTCCGCGCAACCGACCGAGACGAGCCCGGGCTCGGTGCGCAACATCGTGGCGAGGCCGGCGCGAACGGCCGGCTGAGGGTCGATGACCGCGACTCGCGTCATGGCCGACACCCTGCTCGACGGCCCTGAACTCGCTCTAAAGACCGACGCGGAGTTTGGTGATCCGCAGGTCCTGCATCGCCTCGATCCGGAGCGTGGTGTCGCCGAAGCGCACGACGTCGCCGGGCTCCGGGCGCCGCCCCAGCGCGTCGAACACGAGCCCCGCCAGCGTGCGCGGCCCGCGCTGCGGCAGCGTCGTCCCGACGGTCTCGTTGAAGTCGTCGATCGTCATCGAGCCGGAGACCTCGACCGTGCGCTCGTCGATCCAGTCGAGCTCGGACCGCGGCAGGTCGAACTCGTTCTCGATCTCGCCGACCAGCTCCTCGAGCACGTCGTGCATGGTCACGATCCCGGCCGTGCCGCCGTACTCGTCGGCGACGACCGCCATCTGCTGGCGCGCCTCGCGCAGCTCGCGCATCAGCGCGCCGAGGTCCTTGGTCTCCGGCACGATCATGGCCGGGCGGGCCAGCGTGCCGACGGGCGCGTCCGGCGAGGCCAGCAGGTCCCGGAAGTGCACGATCCCGACCAGGTGGTCGAGCGTCTCGGCGCCGACCGGCAGCCGCACGTGCGAGGTCTCGATCAGCATCGGCAGCGCGTCGGCGGCGATCATCGACGCCTCCAGCCACTCGACGTCGGGCGACGGCACCATCACGTTGCGCACCTCCTGCCCGACGAAGTCGAACACGTTGTGCAGCAGCTCCTCCTGGGCGCGCGGGATCACGCCCGAGCCCTCGGCCTCGTCGACCAGCTCGCGCAGCTCCTCGGGCGTGCGCACGGTCTCGCCCGCCATCACTTCGGTGATCCCGAACGGGCGCAGCAGCAGGCCCGCCGTGCCCTGCAGGACCCACACGACCGGGCGCAGGACGATCGACAGCGCCTCGACGGGGCGCGCGATCAGCGCCGCGAGCCGCTCGGCCCGGTCCAGCGTAAGCGCCTTCGGCACCAGCTCGCCGAGCACGACCGACAGGTAGGTGACGATCGCGAACGCGATCACGAAGCCGGCCCAGCTGGGCAGCGAGCTCCCGAGCAGGTCGCGCACGACCGGCTCGCCGACGGCGCCGGTGAGGATGCCGATGCCCGTGATCCCGACCTGGACGGTGGAGATCACGCGCACCGGGTCGTTCATCAGCCGCAGCGCGGACGCCGCGCCCTTGCCGCCGCGCGAGCGCAGGGCGCCGCGGCGCGCGGTCACGATCGAGTACTCGCCGATGACGAAGAACGCGTTGCCGGCGATCAACGCGAACAGCGCGAACGCGCGCCAGAAGTCGCTCACGGGACTATGCGCCGTCGAGCCACTCGCGCAGCGAGAGGTGGTGCGGGGAGTGCTCCCCGGTGGCGATCTCGCGCCGCAGCTCGCCGACCAGGCCGAACCGCTCGGCCTGCACGTTGTGCTGGTGGATCGTCTCGAGGTTCTCCTGGCGGGCGGAGACGAAGTGCTGGTCCGACAGGAAGTCGAGCCGCTCGACGACGCCGCGCACCATCTCGCGCACGCAGTCCTCGACGAAGCGCGGGCGGCGGTGCGCCTTCTCCACCACGGCGCCCTCGTCGGAGCGCTTCATCAGCTCGTAGATCTCCGACGACATCGAGTCCTCGGCGATCTGCACGAGCCACTGCGCGTCGATGTCGGTCGTGCACGTCTCCGGGCAGCCGATGTGCAGCGTCGCCAGCCCGCGCTGGTTGTGCGTGGCGACCGGGACCGCCTCGAAGATCCGCTCGATCTCATCCTCGGTGAAGCCGTCGGCGAGCAGCCGCTCGCGCGAGCGCGCCTGCACCAGCGTCTGCGCGCACGGGCACGCGGTCATCCCCTGCGCGCGCACGCCGATCAGCCGGCGCGTCCCGGCCTCGCCGGCGACCGCGGCGCCCAGCAGCGAGTAGATCTCCTGCGTCTCGATGCCCGAGACGGGCGCCGGCTTGTGCTCCGGGTAGCGCGCCTCGATGTGGACCTCGGCGCGGCGCGCGCCCTGCCGGTCGCGGACCTTCTCGGCGATGTGCTGCGCGAGCGTCTCCGCGCGGAACGCGCTCTCGCCGAGCACGACCTCGCCGATCGCATCGTTGACCACTTCCTCGAAGCGGCTCATGTGCGCGCCCTTCTGGTGCGGCCCGAGGTCGACGAAGCAGTCCAGACGGGCCGAGAACAGCTGCTCGGAGCCGTTGTCGCTGAGCCGGATGACCTTCTCGACGTTGGTCACGCCCACGCGTGAGAGCGAGAGGGAGAGCGTCGGAACCCGGCTCTGGACGTCCTCCAAAGGCAGAGTCATGACATCGAGGGTAGTTCCTGGACGAATGGACCAAGGTTTCGCCAAGGACACATCACGTAACCCGTGGTACAAACCCGGAACGGCATTAAGGCTTCCTTAGGGAATGCATGCCGGGCGGCGGACGCCGCGTACACGACGGATAGGCACGGAAGGGGCGGCCCCGGGGGCGGGGCAACGCCTGAGTTACGTCCCGAAGGATTGAGCGGTTGGCGACCAAGACGGATGCTTTGCTGGCGGACGAGGCAGCGATCACGGAGATCGACGAGCTGCGCCCGCTGATCGCCGAAGGCCAGGAACGGGGGATCCTGACCGTCGAGCGGATCGCCGCCTCACTCGAAGAGGTGGAGGTCACGAAGGAGCAGATCACGGAGCTGCACGCGTATCTGCTGGACCAGGGGATCGAGATCGTCACGGCTGAAGGCAAGCCGGTGACGGCGTCGGAACCCGAGGCCCGCGCGGCGAAGGACTCGCCGGACGCGCGCAAGCCCGAGATCGACCTGACGGTGGAGCCGAGCCTGGACTCGCTGCGGCTCTACCTGCGCTCGATCGGCAAGGTGCAGCTGCTCACGGCCGACCGCGAGGTCGAGCTGGCCCGTCGCATCGAGCGCGGCGACCTCGTCGCCAAGCAGGAGATGGTGGAGGCCAACCTGCGGCTGGTCGTCTCGATCGCCAAGGGCTACCTGGGCCGCGGCCTGTCGTTCCTGGACCTGATCCAGGAGGGCTCGCTCGGCCTGATCCGGGCGGTGGAGAAGTTCGACTACCGCCGCGGCTACAAGTTCTCGACCTACGCCACGTGGTGGATCCGCCAGGCCGTGACGCGGGCGATCGCCGACAAGGGCCGGACGATCCGGATCCCGGTGCACATGGTCGAGAAGCTCAACAAGGTGGTGCACGTCGAGCGCCAGCTCGTCCAGCAGCTCGGTCGCGAGCCGCTGCCCGAGGAGATCGCACGCGAGCTGGAGTGCTCGGTGCGCGAGGTGCGCGACATCCTGCGCATGGCGCAGCAGCCGGTGTCGCTCGAGAAGCCGATCGGCGAGGAAGAGGAATCCGAGCTGGGCGACTTCGTCGAGGACGAGGCGGCCGAGTCACCGTTCGAGGTGGCGTCGGAGAACCTGCGCAAGGAGAACGTGCGGCGGGCGCTGGACGCGCTGCCGCAGCGTGAGCGCGAGGTGATCGAGATGCGGTTCGGGCTGACCGGGGCGCGTCCCTACACGCTGGAGGAGGTCGGGCGGGCGTTCAACGTCACGCGCGAGCGCATCCGGCAGATCGAGAACCACACGCTCAAGAAGCTGGAGTCGCTCCCGGAGGCACAGCGCCTGAGAGACGCGACCTGAGGCGGTGCTGACCGCGCGGGACCTGTCGGTCCGGCGCGGGCGCCGGACGGTGCTCACCGGCGTGTCGCTCGATCTCGCGCTCGGCACCGTCACGCACCTCGGCGGCGCCAACGGCGCCGGGAAGACGAGCCTGCTGCGGGTGCTGGGCGGGCTCGCCCGCGCGGCGTCCGGCACGCTCGTGCGACCGGGCGCGACCGCGTTCGTCCCCGAGCGGGTCGCGCTGGTGCCCGCGCTGCCGTGCGGCGAGTGGCTGGCGGGGATGCGCCGGCTGCGTCGCCTGGCGCCGGTCGACTGGGGCGAGGCGGTGCGAGCGTGCGGGCTCGACGAGGCGATCCTGCCCCGCCGGTCGGCCACGCTGAGCAAGGGGATGCTGCAGCGGATCGCGATTCTGGAGGCGGTGCGCGCCGAGGGCGCGCTCCTGCTGCTGGACGAGCCGTTCGCCGGGTTGGACGCCGACGGGCGAGCGTGGCTCGGCGCGGAGATCGGCGCCGGGCGCACGGTGCTGTTCACCGATCACTCCGGTGCCGCGGGGATCGCGAGCGACGCTCGGCTGCGGATCCAGGACGGGACGTGCGTCGCCGAGCCGTCGCCGCCGCGCGCGCCGGCGGTGCGCATCCGGGCGGTCCGAGGCGGGGAGACACTCACCCAGCGCGTTCCCGCCGCGGCCGGCGACGACCTGCTGCGGGCGCTGCTGGAGGCCGGGTGGCACATCGAGGGCGTGGAGCCGTGCGCTACCTCCTCCTGACCGCCGGCCGCACGCGGGCGCCGCTGATCCCGCTCGCGGCGACGTGCTTCGCGCTGCTCGGCGTGTTCGCGTCCCAGCGCAACGAGGTCGGGCCGACCTGGGGGCTGGCCGCGGTCCTGTGCTGTGCGCTCGGTGCCTGGCTGGTGGGCGCGGTGCTCGCCGTCGAGCCGGCGGCGCAGGCGGAGATGGCGGCGGTGGCGCTCGGCGGGCGCGGGCGGCGGGCGTGGCTCGAGGTCCGGTTCGTCCTGCTCGTCGCCGCCGGGCTGACCGTGGCGTTCGCCGGCGTTCCGCTCGTGCTGCTGGCGTTGCACGTCGGCCACGTGTTCGGCCGGCCGCTGGAGCTCGGCGACGTGGTCGGCGCGGTCATCGCGCTCCTGTCCTGCGCGATCCTCGGCGGGTCGGTCGCGCTCGCGCTCGGCCCGCCGCGGGTCACGCGGCGCGCCACGTCGGCGGCGCTGGTCCTCGCCGTGCTGGTCGCGCTCACGGCCGTGTCCCGGCTGGGTGGACCGGTGCGGGTGGCCAAGGCGCTGAGCGACGCGGCGCCGGGCCAGGTCAGCGGCGCCGAGCTGGTCGCCTGTGCCGGCTGCCTGCTGCTGGCCGGCGTTGCGGTGAGCGTCGCCGCGCGCGCTACGTGAGCCGAGCGCGGACCTCGTCCCAGAGGTCCGCGTACGCGCGCGCCGCGCGGCTGCGCGGCGCGAACTCGGCCAGCGGCGCGCGGTGCGCGCCCATCCGCTCGATCTCGGCCGAGGTCGGGATGACGGTCTCCAGCAGGTCGTAGTCGGCCGCGAGCGTCTCCATCAGCTCGCGGTGCAGCTTCTTGCGCCGGTCGGCCATCGAGAAGAACCCGAGGACCTGCGGGCCCTTGCGGTCCAGCACGGCGTGCAGCTGGTCGAGCGTGCGCGAGGACAGGGTCGCCGGGATGATCGGGACCAGCAGCGCGTCGGCGGCGTCGAACACGGACTCCGAGACGAGCGAGATGCTCGGCGGGCAGTCCAGGAACATGAACTCGTACTCGTCGCGCAGCGGCTGCAGGACGCGCGCCAGCCGGCGCTCAGGCCGCTTGGCGTCGCCCAGCGCGAGGTCCATGTGGCGGTAGGAGAAGTCCGCGGGCAGCAGGTCGAGCCCCTCGGTGTCGGTCCCCTTGATCTGCCCGTCGATGTCGGTCTTGCCGCGCACGAGCTTGCCGCCGCCGCCTTTGACCTTCGGCTTGACGCGGAACAGGAACGTGCTCGCGCCCTGCGGGTCGAGGTCCCACAGCAGCGTCGGCCGGCCTTCGCGCGCGGAGATCGTGGCCAGGTTGACCGCGGCCGACGTCTTGCCGACGCCGCCCTTGATGTTGTAGGTCGCGAGAATCCGGCTCACCCGAAGTGCTCCTTGACGACGGTGCGCTGCTGCTTTGAGGCGAAGACCGTGAAGCGGTCGGCGAACTCGGTCCGGGCCAGCGCCTCCTCCTTGATGAAGCGGTCCACCAGGACGCCCATCGCCATCACGGTCGCCGGGTGCTTGACCGACGGCGCGAGCTCGCGCAGCGTCGTCGCCTGCACCTCCCGGTCCTGGAAGCGGCCGAGCTGGTCCTGCAGGCCCTTGAGCGTCTTGACGAACGGCTTGATCACGGCGGCCGGGTAGAGGCTGGCAAAGAACTCGAGCAGGTAGCGCAGCTCCTTGCCGGCCTTGCGCAGCTCGTGCAGGTCGGTGGCGGGGCTCGCGTCGTCGATCGCCGTGCCCATCTTGACCATCTTGCGGTAGACCTTCGCGATCCGCACGGAGGCGAGCTCGTGGACGGTCTCGTCGGCGGTGGGAATGGTCGTCACGAACGGGAGCCACTCGGCCAGCGCGTCCTGCGTGCGGGTGGACCGCAGCGCGCGCCGGGTGCGGAGCAGCGCCTGTGCGCGGCGCGTCTCGACGACGCCGCGCAGCGGGTCGAGGTCGGGCCGCATCGGTTCCGGGAGCGACGCGCGGAGCGCCGGGAAGTCGAGCAGGTAGACGTCGAGGTCGCGCAGGTCCCCGGTCTCCCGCTGGATGCGCTTGAACTCGTCGCGGAAGTGCTGCAGGCGCGGTGGGTAGATCGACTTGAACTGGCGCTGCAGCGAGCGCGTGCGGCGGACCGCGACGCGCAGGTCGTGCAGGTACTCGGTGTCGATGTCCTCGAGCGTGCCGGGCAGGTTCTCCTCGATGATGCGGTGCAGGCGGGCGAAGACGATCGCGGCCGCCTCGTTGGCCGGCGTGTCCGGGTCGAGCGTCAGGTCGAGCTTCGCGCTGTGCCCGCCGGCGGGCGCGCCGGTCGCGGCGACGGCCTCGTCGACCAGCGGCGTGGTCTCCTCGGGCCAGTCCTGGAGTACCGCCAGCACGCGCTCGAGCTCGCGGTCGTACCCGCGCACGGGGGTCGCGGTCAGGCGGCCGCGCAGGCCCTCGTGCGTCTCGACGGTGAGGCGCACGACGATCTTGCCGTCCTCGTTGCGGACGGCCAGCGTCTGCGCGCGCGTCTGGACCTTGGCGACCGGCGTCAGCGCGCGCATCTCGATCACGTCGTGCAGGAGCTCCGGGACGTCGGCGGCGAACAGACGGCTCGCGTTCGGCGCGGGTGCTTCGGCGAGCGTCTCACCCGTGGCGCGGTCGCTCAGCGTCAGCGTGCGCTGGTCGCGGCGCAGCGTGAAGCCGGCGTCGTGCAGGCGGCCGTCGAACGTGTCGTAGAACGTCGTCGTCCCCGTGCGGACGCGGCCCGGGTGCAGGTCCAGGTGCTCGTCGAGCGTCGCGCGCGCGCCGGCGAGGTCCGCGCCTTCGGGCAGCAGGTAGGGCATCCGCGGCCGGGAGTCTGGCACGCGGTCGCCGGTTACGCACGAATGTGAAGCGGCGCGCGATCGCGGGTCCCCGCGGGCACCAGGATCCCGAGCGCGCGCAGGCAGTGCGCGGCCTTGCGCGCGAGCGGCACCGGGACGCCCATCGCGCCCGCGAGCTCCCGGGTCGTGAACGGGCCCGGGAGCGGTGGGACGAGCGCGGCGGCGTCCGCGGGCGCGCGGAGCTCGATGCGTTCGAGCACGTCGCGCAGGCGCCGCTCGCCCGGGTCGCGCGTGTACCGGCGGCCGCGGACGGGCGCGGGCGCGCGCACGTGGTCCTCACGGCAGAGCAGGACCTCGATCGTGAGGTTCGGGTGCTCGAGCAGCGTGGGGAAGGACACGAGGCCCTCGAAGATCGTCGCCGCCCCGGGCTTCTTCGGCGACGGGCGGGAGGAGAGGACGGTGCCGTCCTCGTCGACGCGCACGATCCGGCGCTCGGCCGGGATCGGGTGGACGATCCGGATCCGGTGCGCGTCCAGCAGCGCGTCGAGCTTGGCGCGCAGCGGGGAGAAGCCGCCGGTCTGGATCTCCACCAGCTCGCCGTCGGCGCGGACGAGGTCGATCACGTAGGCGCCGACGCGCACTTCGAACGCGTCGCCCGGCCGCGCGAGCGCGCACTTGAGCTCCGCGTGCAGCGGCCCTTCGCGCAAGACCCCGATCACGGGGCGAACGCTAGCTCAGGTTTCGGCGCATCCGTCCGAGTACTTCGAACAGGACGTGCTCTCCGCGCGTCCGCGATCCCTTGTCTCGGAGAGGAACACGTATGCGATTCAACCTGGGCCGCGGTGCTGCGGTCGTCGCCGCGGCGCTCTGTGCGTCGGCGGCTTGGGCCGGTACCGCGTCTGCGGACCCGGAATGGCCGACGATCACCACGATCACCGCTTCGCCGGACCGCGTTGCGCCCGGCGCCAGCGTGACCTACACGATCACCGTGGTCCCCGACCTCGTCTCGCCGTCGACCCCCGAACCGACCGTGGGCGGCACCGTGTCGCTGAAGGACGGCTCGACGCCGATCCCCGAGTGTCAGGACGTGACGGTCACGAACGGGTCGGCGACGTGCTCGGCGCCCGCGACGCTGCCGTCCGGCACGCACTACGTCACCGCGTTCTATCTCGGTGACGAGGTCTTCTCCGCCTCGACCAGCGTCAACCCGGCCGAGGTCGTCGTGTACAACGTCGCGTCGATCGTCGGCAGCACCGCGCCGAACCCGGTCGAGCGGCTGACCCCGATCGTCTACACGGGCATCGTCGACGGCATCCGCTTGACCTCCGAAGGTGGCGCGCCGGCCGCGAGCTACGGGACCGTCGCGTTCGAGGTCGACGGTCAGCCGATCGACTCGTGCCAGGAGCAGACGCTGATGCTGCTGACGTCGTCGGCGACCTGCGTGACGATCGCGCCGGCGACCGGCGGCGAGCACACGCTGAAGGTGAGCTACAGCGGCGACGCCTGGTCCACCCCGGCGACGCACACGAGCACGTTCACGGTGCTCGCGCCGGCGGTCAGCGCGCCGGCCAGCATGGACTTCGGGTCGGTCGAGGCCGGCAAGGTCAGCCAGCGCTCGATCACGCTGACGAACTCCGGCACGCTGCCGGTGGAGGTCAACGGCGTGGACGTGACCGGTCCGTTCGCGGCGACGTCGGACAGCTGCAAGGGCAAGACGCTCGCCGTGGGCGCGACGTGCGCCGTCGTCACCACGTACACGCCGTCCGCCGTCGGCGCCCAGTCCGGCTCGCTGACGTTCGACGTCGGCTCCGGCATCGGCAAGCGCACGACCGCGCTGACCGCGACGGGCGTGGCTGCTCCGGTGCCGCCGGCCCCGACCGTGACGCCCCCGCCGCCGGCCCCGCAGCCGGGTGGGACGTTCGCGCCGGGCAAGAAGCCGACGCTGACGGTCAACGCGCCGTCGTCGAGTAAGCCGGGCGCGACGCCGACCGTGCAGGTGCCGCTGAGCTGCCCCGCCACTGAGGAGTGCGATCTGAGCGGCCAGCTGACGATCTCGACCTCCGCGTTCGCGCGCGCCGCTCATTCGGCCGCCGCCGGGACGACGAAGATCGCGCACTTCTCCGGTGTCCAGGTCAAGGCCGGTGGGCTCAAGACGGTGAAGCTGAAGCTGTCGAAGGCGTTCATCAAGAAGGCCCAGAAGCGCGGCATTCGCCGCATCCAGGCGACGCTGACCGTCACGACCGTGTTCGGGACCGGCCAGCAGGCGACGACCAAGCAGCAGGTCACCGTGCTGATCCCGAAGGCGCCGAAGCGCAAGGCCGCGGCGAAGGTGGCCCCGCGATTCACGGGCTGAGCCCGCAGCGCATCGTTGGTCGCGGAGGTCGCCTGCTGGCGGCCTCCGCGGTCGTTCTGGCGCTCGCGCCCGCGGGTGCGAGCGCGCAGGGCGGCGACGCCGCGCTCGTGTCGGGGGGCGCGCCGGCGGGCGACGCCGCCCCTGCGGCGCCCGCTTCGGCAGGCGACGCCGTTCCCGCCCCCGGCGGCGACGCCGCCCCCGCGTCGCCCACTCCGGCGCCGGACTCGCCCGCGCCCGCGGAGCCCTCTCCGTCCGCCGACGCCGCTCCGCCGCCCGCTCCGGCCGCCGATCCCGCGCCCGCGCTTCCCGCCCACCCGCGTCCGACCGCGCGCTCGGCGTGGACCGCGCGCGTGGTCGCTCCGACGCTGGCCCGCCGCCAGCCCGGCAGCGGGGACGTGCTCCAGTCGGTCGGCACCCGCGCGCCGTTCTGGGGCGGCCCCAACGTCCTGCTGGTGCTCGACGCCCGTACCGTCGACGGTCGCGCATACCTGAAGGTCCTGCTCAAGCGCATGCCGGCCGGGTCGAGCGGATGGATCCGCGCCGACCGCGTGAAGCTCGCGCGCACCGACCGCCGCGTCGTGATCGATCTCTCGGAGCGCTCGCTGCGCTTCACCCGCGCCGGCCGGACCACGCTGCGCGCACGGGTGGTGATCGGCGCGCCCGACACGCCCACGCCGCGGGGCCTCTTCGCGATCGACGCTCCGGTCGACGAGCCGCGCGGCAGCGTCCTCGGCCGCCGCATCCTCGCGCTCGCGGCCTACTCGCGTGCCCTCGCGCGCTACCAGGGCGGCATCCCGCAGACGGCGTTTCACGAGTACGAGCGGCTCGGTTCCGCGCTCGGCCGCGCGGCCTCCCACGGCTGCATCCGGATGACGCGCGCGACGCTGCGCACGCTGCTGCGCCAGGCGCCACGCGGGACCCCGGTCGAGATTCGCGCTTGACTTGAGCGCACGTTGCGCTCGGCAGCGTCCGGGGGACCCAAGCAATCCGCGCCCTGGTACCGCGATCGCATCGCTAAAATGGCGCGCGCCCGGTGGGATTCCCGAGCGGTCAAAGGGGACGGGCTGTAAACCCGTTGGCTCAGCCTTCGCAGGTTCGAATCCTGCTCCCACCACTAACTGAAAGCCCCGCTACGGCGGGGTTTTCTGCGTTCTGGTGCCAAATCGATCCTCTCGCCGTGCCCCGTCGTTGACTTGCGGCGCGTCGGGCCGCGCAGCCGCGCTCGTCGGGCGGCCCACTCACGCCGCTACCGATCGTCTTCGAGTTGCAACTGATCACGAACTGATCCAGTGTTCCGCTGTGCGCGTCTATCAGTTGGGCGGCGGTCCTTAGGAAATTTCGGGCCTGGCCCGTACTTGACGCCCGGACCGCCGCGTGCCGTGCCCACTTTCTCGAGCAACCCGCGATCCCGCAGGTCGTTGAGGAGGTTTCGTGCCGCGTAGAGGTCGCGATCGAAGAGTCGTTGCAGGGTTCGGTTGGTCACGAATCCGTACTCCTGCACGTGCTCGATGACCTTCTCGTCGATCTGATCGATCGTGCGACGCCGGTAGCTGACTGCGCGCGCCAGCGCGACGAGCGGCTCGTTCCGCAGCCGGTAGGAGGGGTACGGCTTCCTGATCGTCCTTCGCGTTGGTTCGAGCAGTGCGACTTCCGAATCGCTCATTCGGGCCAGGACGTCTTGCGCATCCGTCGGAATTCTTTGAATGGCCTGAGCGAGCCGTAGGGCGTCAACCGTCGAGTTGGCGCGCAGCAGGGCGAGGGTGATCAGTACCTCGACGTCACCGTTGAGCGATTCGGGAAGATCGCGAACGAACCTCACGAACGCGTCGTTTCCGATCCCTCCTGGAAGGGTCGCGCGAACGCTGAGACCGTCGTCGGTTATCCGCGGTGGCTCCTTCCCGACGCGCAGCATCTCGCGGTAGGCGCGATCGATGCCTTGTCCTGTGCGCTCCGCAAGTCGCAACAGCGCGACCGATTCGCCGAGGAGGCGGTGTCGCGGCGTGGACGGGTGCGTAAGGATGTTCTCCGGCGTCACGCCCGCGACAAGGCCTCCGGGGCTTTGCACAGTCAGTCGCTCCGGCGCGTGCTCGAGGTCGACGCCGGCAACACTCGGGAAGTCCCTGTGGACCAATGCGTTGACGACGACTTCTCGGGTTGCGCTGGACGGGTAGTCAGTGAGCGAGAGCTGGACCCCGCCGGAGAGGTTGAGCGGCCGTGTCTCGACGCGCGCGTCGACGAGTTCGAGCAACGTCTCGACGGCCGCTGGAATCGCTCGATTGCCGCGCGTCGAGTACGTCGCTTCGCTGCCCGGGGACGGCCGAAACTGATACGAGTAGCCATGGGACGGGATCGCCTGGCCGAGGAGATCCTCGCTACCGAAGAGAAGAAGCGCAGCGTTGGTGAGTTCGCCGCGCGTTGTGACCAGCCGCATCGCCTCGAGCAGATCTCGATCGCGCAGCCTCGCCAACTCCTCGCGGCCCGATCTCGCCAACAGGCGCCGCACGCGTTCGAACTCGGCTTGCGACAGATCCTGGATCGCGACTGCAACCGTCTCTGCGGACCAGTCGACTTGCCCCCGGGCGCGGCGGACTTCAAGCTGTTGCTCGGGAGGGAACGGGAGGCACTCAGTGGCGAGCCGACGAGTGGCGAGTCCTTTCGCGTTGGAGTAGAGCTCGATCCCCTCGATCACCGTGATAATCACGAGCCGGGTGCCGTCTTCGAAGTGCTCCTTCGCCGACACCGTCAGATTCGGTCGTGTCCGCTCGAAGATGCCCTTGCGGATGACGTCGATTGAGAGGCCGGGCTCGACCCCGACGAGGGCGTCCGCGCGCTTGGTCGCCTTGTCGTCCACGCCGAGGACAATGAGTCCGCCCTCGGCATTCGCGAAGCAGACGGCGGCGTCCGCCAGAAGCTCGAGCGTGTGGCGGAGATCCCTGCCAGGGCGTTTGAAGTCTAGGGTCTGAGATTCGAACGTCGACGCGGGGCCGGAAGGCCCGAGCAGGCTGAGGACGGCCTCGATGTCAGGCATCGGCGAAGACTCTAACTGATTGTTGCATACCGTGGCTACGGTCTATCAGTTGTGCCGCAGTTCGAGTGCGATGACGGTGGCTACGACGACACCCCACGATCCCGGCCGTACGCTTCGAGCTACCCCAGCGATAGCCGCACGGCGAATCGCTGAGCGATGTGTCGCCGACCCAGTGCAGGAAGTCGACGACCTGCCCGAACGCATGGGCAAAACGCGCCATGTGGTCGTTTGCGCGTGTGAACAGAGCATCCTGCGGCCGCTCGATCTCGACAAGCTGGCATCGCGCCACCGATCCGCGAGACCATTCGTCAACGGGCCGTCGGTGGTGAGCGTCAGTCGCTCGAATCGGCTGAGCAACCCACGCCCACAAACGCGTGAGCGTTGTAGTCAGAACGCGACGAATGCCAGGACCAGCAGTGCTGCGCCCATCACGAAGAGGATGAGTGATGCTTGGAGCCAGGCGTGCTTGCACCACGCGACTTTGCCCATGGCGTGCAGTTGCTGGGCGAGTTGGTGGCGTTCGTCGGCGGGCGTCATGCTCTCAAGCTCGTTGGCCATGTCGCCAGGGGTTCGCCCGCGGAGGTGTCTGAGCCGGACCGGGTGTGACGGAGTCGGTGATTGTTGCTTTAGATCAATCTATTGATGAGTGAGCTTGGCTGAAGCAGCGTGGTGCGCGTAGGCTTCGAACTCGGCGGGTGGGATGTCGCCG
>Ga0182736_1000261_pt1 | contig 96128 bp, 58 predicted proteins | sample eDN5th30CKraftBY_FD_128882 | JGI IMG/M metagenome (GOLD analysis project Ga0182736, IMG submission 128882) | Enriched backyard soil microbial communities from Emeryville, California, USA - eDNA 5th pass 30_C Kraft BY (version 2) (version 2) | ecosystem: Environmental > Terrestrial > Soil >... | reverse complement strand
TTCTCCTCCACCTGATTTTCGGAACCTAAATGCGCTTTATTTTTCTTAAAGATATGCATCACATCCATCCCCGAAAGTTTGTAGATGAGAAATAGCAGCGCCAACACCCCTATGAAAATGAACAACCATTTAAAAGCCGTTGCCGATCCCTTATGCGCAAATAATTTCCTGATCTGTTGGTAAAACCATTGTTTTAGCTGCTGCCACCAATTAGTTGGTGGAAGATTTTCTTCATAATTAAAAGCACTGTCTTGTTTATATTGCTTCAACCGTTCCGAATTGAACGTGCGCACGTCAATAGTGGAAGAATCTGCGCGTGCAATATCTTTAGTATTTGTTTTTACTTCAGCGCCTGGTTGATTGGCATACCCCATATGCAGGCCATAAAGCATGAAGAATAAAATAAAAGCGATGCGCATATTATGAGGCAAAATTTAGTATTCTTCTTTAGGCCATTCATCTGGGGATTGATTTTCGCCAGATCCAAACGTTTCAATACGTTCCAATAATCCGGAGCCGTCTTTCTCCTCGTTCAAGCTGAAATACCATAGCGTACTAACAATAGCCGGAAGGACGTAGAAGATCTGGGAAAATCCGGTTAAAATAGCACTGATAATACTTCCGGCTAAAGTTAATTTCGGAGAATCTTGAAGAAATACTGCGCCTAAACTCAGCAGTACCGATGGAATACCCAAGACACCCATGCTACAAGAGGTAATTAAAAAGGCTACCAGTATTAAGCCAAATGTTTTCCACCAGTTGTTCTTTATTAAATAGGAACTTCTCGAAAAAGCGTCCAAAATTCCCTTGCGTTCCAATACCATAACCGGTAAGGTTAGTGTAACAATTGGAAAGAGATAAACGCCAGGTATAATGCAAAATATAGTGGCTATCCCAACGAATATACTCAAAAGAACGGATGCTATAAAAAATTCCAGAATATGGCGTTTAAAAAGTTCCCAAACCTGTTCTAGACTGGGTGCGTTATTACGCTGCTCTCTATATAAGCGGATATAGCAGTAAGTAACCAGATAAACAGCGCTTACACTCAGCACAGTGAAGAACAATACTAAAAAGTATTCTATACCAAGAACGCTACCGGTAATATCAGACGAATAGTCTTTAACAGATTGAGTAGCCCTTGCTAGCCCTACTAGTTTAACGGTTTTTAACTGCTGTAAAACACTGGTTGCCATAGAGGCTATCAAGAAAAAGCCGCAAATATATAAAAGCGGACGAAATAAGGGTTTAAAATTTTGTTTAATAAAAGTAAAGCAATCATTAATCGTTTCACTGAAGTCCCTTACTTTCCGGAATTCAATTTTTTCTTCATTTTGGACCATAACCATAAGAGGAGTTTTTTGCAAGTTTATGAGGATAGAGGACGACGTACCAAAGCATAAATAGGAGCGAAGAGGCCAAAATAAAGCCGCTTAACCAGGTAGGCATTTCTGTATGTCGGGTAACGAAGGATTCTAAGGTTGCTGCTACAATAAATATTGGAACCAGCCCCACTATAATTTTCAGCCCATCTTTGGCACCGCGTTTAAAGGATATAAGCCTACTATAGGTTTTTGGGAATAATAAGCTGTTGCCGAGAATAAGGCCTGCAGCTCCCGATAGTATGATTGCCGAAATTTCCAGCGTGCCGTGAACCCATATTACCATTACAGATGCCAGGCCTAAACCTTTACTGAAAAAGTAATATTGAAAAGAACCCAGCATTATGCCATTGTATAGCAATATTACAACCGTGCCAACTGAACATAATATACCCAGTAAGAAAGCAATGCAAGATACCCTGATGTTATTTAGTGCAATCATCAAGAACATCATAAATGGATCCATATCTTTATATACCCCAAAAGGATCGCCCTTATCAATATTGGCATTGGTCGTATCTACATAATTATCGCCTAGAATCAGCCTTACAAAAGAGTCGTCTGTTGCAGCAGAAAAAGCGCCTATTATAGCGAAGACCGAAAAGAAAATAAAAGCGTATAAAAGTTGCGCCCGGTATTGATAGAAGATAAGTGGCAATTCTGTTTTCCAGAAAGTTGAAAAACGATTGATCTTTTCTTTTTTGTTGATATACAAAGACTGGTGAAACCGTGCTGCTAATCCGTTTAGATAAGCAGTGGTCTTTGATTTGGGATAAAAAGTTTTGGAATAGGCCAGATCATCGGTAATTTCAATAAAGCGTTCAGCCAGTTCGTCTGGATGGGAGGCGGTTATCTTCTCATAAGTCTCCCACTTATTATTGTTTTGTTTAACAAATAAAGCTTCCCGCATGTGCTTAAATTAATGAATCACGTTTTGATAATCCCTTTTTTATGGAGCAATAAAAATAATAAAATAAATCAGAATATAAGATAGCTTAATTGGCTAGGGCCGTGTTGTTTGCACTTGTAATATAGTTTTAGCTGTTTGTTTACTGTTGATAGTTGACTTTTGACAATGCATCATTAATTGAGTCTAGGCGTAATAGCCGAATAATTTTTTCTATATCTGCTAATTTTAATCTAATTTAGCTCCAATGAACCACGTAAGCGTAATTACTACCCAAAACATTGCTATAGATTACGACGTTGCCGGAGTAGGCGAACGAATTGCGGCAAGAATTATAGACTATGCTATTTTCTTTGCGATATACCTCTTGTTTTTCATAGTCGTAGCTTCTCTTGGTCTGATATTTAACAATAGTGCAATTGTGGCACTGCTGATCGTATACGGTATGCTGTTTGTTTTTTATGATTTGCTCTGCGAAACCTTGTTTAACGGGCAAAGTATAGGAAAAAAAGTACTTAAAATCAAAGTGATTAGTCTAGACGGTTATCAGCCAAGTTTAGGACAATACTTTTTGCGCTGGTTGTTCCGCTTTGTTGATTTTGTGTTAACTGCACAGGTTGGAGGATTGATCAGCGTAGCTGTAACGCCGAATAAGCAGCGCATAGGAGATATTGTGGCTGGAACAACCTTGATTAAAACCGTTCCACGCACAGCGCTTGAAGCGGTGGTCTTTAGGCCTCAGGTGGAAGATGGGCGCTATATGTCGATTATTCCCGAAGTAACCAGTCTTAGCGATCAGGATATCTCGTTAATCCACGAGGTTATCCAGAATTTTAATAGATCGGGCAACAATATGTTGATCTATAAAATGGCCATGAAAGTAAAAGACACCCTTGGAGTCAAAATTCCCGATGCGATGAATGAGTTGGAATTTTTGCAGCTGGTTATCAAGGATTACAATTACTTAACATCGCGTAATTAGTTATACGTTTTAAGTTCTAGGTTATAAGTGCCCACATACCCGGTGCACCTAAGCGAAAGCTTCCAACATAACGTACAAGTAACTCATCACTCATAACACTTTCTGCAGATAGGCTGCGATGATGATACCTCCTACCAGGCAAGAGAGTATCGTTGCTGTTTTTTCACTGTGGTCAAAGGCAACATATCGTTTAAGAAGAAAGAACACTCCTAAAAAAAGTAGGGGGATAGTTGGCGGATATTGCCGGATGCTGGCTTCCCACTGGCCTTGAAATAGTAGTAACAAGGCTCGCTGGAATCCGCAACCCGGACAGTCAATTCCGGTAATATATTTAAACGGACATGGTAAAAGGTGACGCTGTAGCCAGGAAAAAAGATCCTGGCTACTAATCATTAAAAATAAAATTCTTGTTTCCAGCTGTTTAAGCGGTTGGGTCCGAAGGGGTATCATTCGGGTTATTGCTATTGTTATTATTATTATTATCGAATGGGTTCTTGTATTGCTTGAATTGATCGAATGAATCTCCCCCGCGTGCTTCGGCGGCTGTCGGGCCAATATAACGATCGCTTCCAAAACCAACCATCGGATAAATAACGAAAGGAAAGAATAAAGCTAAAACAGTGTATACGGTATCCTTGCCAAAGCTCTTCATCAATAAATTAGTTACCCAAACCACGACAACAATATTGATGCAAGGAATAAGAAAGCCGATAATCCACCACAACGGCTTGCCAACAATTTCCAACATGATGATGATGTTATAAATTGGCACTATAGCAGCCCAAGCCTGGTTTGCCGGCCTTTTCAAACATTTTCCATAGTCCGGCAACCATTAAAACTAAAATAGCTAGGTAGAAAATACCACCTACAATACCAACACCAGCTAAAAAGCCTGAGCCGATAGACTCGTCATAACCGTAATTGTCCATAATGAGTTAAATTTAAATGATAAATTTGTGTTTATTGTTAATTAAAGATTTGTCAATTGGCTTTTTTATAACAAATTAAAATGATAACAAATTAATTTTTTATCATTTTTTAATGCTTATTTCAATCAAATATAAAATAAGCTTCTCACAAAACCTAAAAAAAATAAGACAACCCCCTGAACTTTTAGAACAATGATAATAGGCTATACTCCACAGATAATGAAATGATAAGAATATAACTTAACTTCGTAGCGTATTGTATGAATAAGGAACAAATTTCAATTTTCGATATCTTTAAGATCGGTGTTGGCCCTTCAAGTTCGCATACCTTAGGGCCATGGCGTGCAGCCCAAAAATTTGTACAGAAACTGGAAGAAGAACATCTGCTAGCTGCTACAGAAACAATTAAGATTTTATTATATGGCTCACTTGCAAAAACCGGTAGGGGGCACGGTACCGATGTGGCAATTCTTTTAGGATTAAGTGGCGACGACCCGGTAACGTTTGATGTAAACCAAATACAGCCCAAGGTAGAAGAGATTAAAGAACAACAATGCCTGGAATTAAATAACAAATATAAAATAGCTTTCGATTACGTTGAAGACCTCCTTTTCTTATATACGGAGAGCCTGCCTTATCACCCTAATGCGGTTACTTTTCAAGCTTTACTTGAAGATGGCACAGCGCATTCCGAAACCTATTATTCTATAGGTGGTGGTTTTGTTGTGCAGGAGCATCAGCAAGATCAGGGCGAGACTGTGGTAGACTTACCTTTCCCAATACAAAATGCGAATGACCTGTTGAGTTGGTGTATGCGTACGGGATTAAAAGTCTCTGAAGTGGTGATGGAAAACGAACATGCCTGGCGTAGTGAGGAAGATACCGATAAAGGGGTTTTAAATTTATTTTACACCATGCGCGACTGCATTTATAGAGGCTGCCACACTGCCGGCGTGCTGCCGGGCGGACTAAAAGTTGAGCGCCGGGCAGCAAAGCTAAATAAGAAATTATTGAAGGAGAGAGGCTATACCGATTATGAAAGCTGGATGAATGCCATCCGAAATGGCGGAAACTCGTTCCAATATATCTTAGATTGGGTAAGTTGTTTTGCTTTGGCAGTAAATGAAGAAAACGCTTCTTTCGGGCGGGTAGTTACAGCCCCTACCAATGGGGCCGCTGGTGTTATTCCTGCGGTATTGCAGTATTATCTCATCTTTTGTAATGGCTATACAAAAGCTCATATTCTGCAATTTATCGCTACTGCCTCTGAAATTGGCAGTATCTTTAAGAAGGGCTCTACCATTTCTGCTGCTATGGGTGGTTGCCAGGCAGAAATCGGCGTGTCTTCTGCAATGGCCGCTGCGGCACTAACCGAATGTATGGGGGGCTCACAACGGCAGGTATTAATGGCTGCCGAAATTGCTATGGAACATCATTTAGGGCTAACTTGCGACCCTATAGGTGGGTTGGTGCAAGTTCCGTGTATAGAACGCAACACTATGGGCGCGATTAAGGCAATTACCGCTTCGCAATTAGCCCTACAATCTAATCCAGATAAGGCTAAAGTGAGTCTGGATGCCGTGGTACACACGATGTGGGAAACCGCACTCGACATGAATGAAAAGTACAAAGAAACTTCAGACGGTGGTTTGGCTACGAATATCCCGCTGAGTTTGCCAGAATGTTAACCGATCTCTAAGACTTCAATCACCCATTAACTATACTTTAAATATACTATTAACATAGCTTAAACAAAGGGTTAATAAGGGGTTGACAAGGGGTTAACAAAGGTAAATCCTTGTCAACCCTTTACTAAATCTATATCAACCCTTATTTTATATTAGGTTAAAATATAATTTAAAGAGAAGTTTGCATACTTTTGTTCAGTATCAAAACTTAAATTATGGCTATTGCAAAAAATGGAATCAATGGAAAATTCAGTGGTAAAGTCGGTACTGTCATCGGTTATCAGTTAGGCAATCAAAATATCATACGTACAGTAGGCGAGCGGCGGAAGCCTTTTAGTCCGCTGGAGTTACTCAATCAGGCGAAGATGAAGGCTGTATCTGAATTTCTTTCGCCTATTAAGCCTATCATAAAATTTGGCTTCAAAAGAGAGGCGTCTTTAGGCGGGCGTATCGGTGCTTTCCAATTGGCACAATCTTATACCCGTAAATATGCGATAGATCTGGATGACGAAGGTAAGCCTTTCGTTAATCCGGAGAAAGTGTTAATTAGTAGAGGAGAAGTACAGCCACCTTATCAGTGTACTGTACAACGCGATGGTCATCAGCTAACTGTGCAATGGAATCCTGTAGTAGAGAATGACGATCGGCTGGTGGTACTGTTGTATGATCTGGAATTTTACCGGGAATTTCGGTACCTAGGTGCCGAACGTAAGGAAGGGATAGAGTGCTGGGAGCAGGAAAACCTGAAAAACACCAACAAGCCGGTACATGTATATGTGGCTTTTCGAAATGTTTACCTGGAAACGATATCCGATAGTGTCTATTGCGGAACCATTTAGGAAGATTAGTGTAGTTCCATACCAAACAGATTGGCAAAGTGTTTCTTCAGCCGTTCTTTTACCTCCTTGATGTCTACTTCATAGCCTAATTCGTCCTGTAAAGAAGTCACATCCTTGTCTTCAATACCACAGGGAACAATATGGTTAAAATAGGATAAATCCGAATTGACGTTAAAAGCAAATCCATGCATGGTAACCCACCTGCTGGCCCGTACCCCAATGGCGCAGATTTTACGGGCTCGTTCGTTATTGGCATCTAGCCAAACACCGGTATAGCCGGGATATCTTCCTGCCTCGATGCCATAGTCTGCCAAGGTGCGGATTACTGCTTCTTCAATGGTACGCATATATAAATGAATATCGGTAAAGAAGTTGTCGAGGTCTAAAATAGGATAACCTACCAACTGTCCTGGACCGTGATAGGTAATATCTCCTCCGCGGTTAATCTTATAATATACGGCGTCTTTTTCCTTCAACCCAGCCGCATCTAACAGGAGATGCTCAGGTTTGCCACTTTTGCCCAAGGTGTAAACATGCGGATGTTCAACAAAGATGAGGTAGTTGTCTGTCGACAAATCGGTTTTATTGATGCGGTTGTCGGTTTTTTGTTGCACAACTTTCGCAAAAATAGCTTCCTGCCACTCCCATGCCGTCTGATAATCTACAGTACCCCAATCCTGAAAATATACTTTTTTGTTCATTATTCTCCTTAATGAGATCGGATGCAAATTTAAGAAAATGAATAACCAATTACGAACGACAAGGCATTAGCAACCAACAACAAAATTAGCTATCCATCACATATCCTAACATAAAATCTCCAAATCGCTCATAGCTAACGGTATAGGTGGCTTGTTGATAGGGACCTTTTAAATGGGCAATGATAACTCCACCGTTTGACTCATAAGTAAAGGGTTCAACCTGGATATTGTCTTTAAAGGAAACTCCCTTTTGGCCCTGTAATTTATAAATTGCCTCTTTAGCGCACCAACATACGTATAATTGCTCGCGATAGGCATGACTTGCAAGGCGGGACAGCTCGCTTTCCTGCATAAATTTATGGGCAATAACTTCGATTTTGGGCTTTACCAGCTCCATATCAATACCAACTTCATATTGGGTACTCAGCATGCAAGCAGCGTAGTCAAAAGAGTGACTGAGCGAAATTTTATGGGGAAAATTCACTAAATAGGGTTTTCCATTACTGTCAGAAGGGCAATCGATATAGCCGGGGGTATCTAACATCGTACGGAGCAGTACCCGGGTACCCAACCAATTGAGGGTACGCTTTCCCTTATTTATTCGTGCAAGGAACGCTTCCTCGCTCCTGTTTAATTGTAATTTACCGAGCAGCTCTTCCGCGGATTCTTCAATTTTCCAAATAGCAAATCGCGTGTGCTGATTGATTTCTTTTTGGTATACCAATGCCATAAATTAAAGGTAGCTAAAATTTGGAATAATACAGGAGGTAATTTATCCAAGGCTCCTACTTATAGTAGAAGTTTAGCCAATAAATACTCTTTTTTCCGTAAGTTTGGACCTTGATTTAATCTTTATGATACTCTCAGATAAAAGGATATTAGAAGAAATAGAGAAAGGAACAATTATAATTGAACCGTTCAAAAAAGAATGCTTAGGAACAAACTCTTATGATGTTCATTTAGGCAAGTATTTAGCTACTTATAAAGATAGGGTATTGGATGCGAAAGCCCATAACGAAATCGTACATTTTGAAATTCCAAAAGCAGGATTTGTGCTGGAACCGGGTATATTATATCTCGGGGTAACCTTAGAATATACTGAAACACATAAACATGTGCCTTTCTTAGAAGGCAAAAGCAGTACAGGCCGACTGGGTATAGATATCCATGCTACTGCTGGCAAGGGCGATGTTGGGTTCTGTAATACCTGGACATTAGAGATCTCTGTTTCGCAGTCTGTTAGGGTGTATTCGGGTATGCCTATTGGGCAGCTCATTTATTTTTCGGTAGAAGGGGAGATCCACACCATGTATCATACCAAGAGCAATGCTAAGTATAATCGTAAGACAACAAAGCCTGTAGAATCCATGATGTGGAAAAATGAGTTTTAGTTACCTCCAAACTCCATGAGGTAAGATTTTAAAAACTCATCTATTTCGCCGTCCAATACCGCTTGGGTGTTGGAAGTTTCATGACCCGTTCTTAAATCTTTCACCAGTTTATAGGGATGTAGCACATAGTTGCGAATTTGCGATCCCCACTCTATTTTTTTCTTATTCCCTTCAATAGTAGCCGTGGTTTCCATTCGCTTGCGCATCTCAATTTCATATAATTGTGATTTCAGTAGGCGCATTGCATTTTCCTTGTTCTGTAGCTGCGAACGGGATTCTTGGTTTTTAATAACAATGCCTGAAGGTTTATGATGCAAACGTACAGCTGTTTCTACCTTATTCACGTTTTGTCCTCCCGCACCGCCCGAGCGGAATGTATCCCATTCTATCTCGGCATCTTTTATGTCGATTTCAATCGTATCGTCTACCAAGGGATAGACGTAGACCGATGCAAAAGAAGTATGCCTTTTTGCATTTGAGTCAAAAGGGGAAATCCGAACAAGGCGATGTACACCATTTTCGCCTTTTAAATAACCATAGGCAAAGCTGCCGTCAAATTGTAAAGTTACGGATTTTACACCGGTAACATCGCCTTCCAAAGAATCTTGCTCGGTAACTTTATAGCCGTTTCGTTCTCCCCACATGATATACATGCGCATAAGCATTGCTGCCCAATCGCAGCTTTCGGTGCCTCCAGCTCCTGCTGTGATCTGCAAGATGGCGGTAAGCTGATCTTCTTCTGCACTTAGCATATTTTTGAATTCCAGCTCTTCGACTTTCTTCAGGGCATCTTGGTAAACCTCGTTCACTTCTGTTTCACTAGCATCTCCGCTTTGGTAAAATTCATGCATCACCGCAGCGTCATCAACGGCCTGCTGGATTGCTTCAAAGCTGTCTGTCCACACTTTTTTATTTTTGATGGCGTGTAATACTTTTTCAGCTTCTTTTGGATTGTCCCAGAAATTGGGGTTCAGCGTTATTTCTTGCTCTCGGTTTATTTCTTTTTGCTTCGCATCAATGTCAAAGATGCCTCCTCAGGGAAGTTACACGATCCCTTAAATCCTGAATATTTTCTTTGGTCATAGGCGCAAAGGTAGGGATTTTTGTTCTGAGTAATACGTTCTAAGTTTTAAGTTACGGCATCGCACAAAACTGGCAACTCATAACTTATAACTCAGGACTCATTTAATGCTGGTTTCAAGCGCTTGGGCTTTAGCATACATGGCCGATTCTTTTGGAATTTTGTTGAGCCATTTGAGGGCACTTTCTTTGTAGTCGTCTTCCTCTGCTGTATAACTGAGTGCAATGAAGTAGGCAGCCTCGTACATTTTTGGGTCATTTTCAGTGTAAACCTTAAGTAAGTCTCTTCTGGCAGAACCTAGATACTTAAGATTCAAAAAGGCTAAACCCCTATAATATCGAATATATAAGTCATCCGGTTGTTCTGTAAGGGCGCTGTTAAGCAGTGGTAAGGCTTCTTCATATTTACCGTTGTTAAAACGCTCGATGATATCTGCATATTTATTGCCAATAGCAGGTTCTTCTATATTCACAGTACCCATCTTTATTGTGCCGGCATCAGCAAGTTTGGTGGATTGCCATGGCGACCAAATAAGGATGCCTGTGAATATCAAGGCAATTGCAATTAAAGCAATCCATTTAACCGTGCTCATATCAAGGTGCTTTTTTTTTGGTGGATGGTTTAAAGTTTTACTGCTAAATTGATCATTCCCTCTTTTGTTTAGACATTCATAAATACTTTGGTTGACATATTTATAAAAATGAAGCTCTTGAACCAATTCCTCGTTCTCATCGAGCTCAGCTTCGAAATGATCACGCTCCTTCTCCGTCATACTTCCAGACAAATAGCGTTCGATATTTTCATAATTTACATCAGTCATCTCGAATCTGTTTTAAGGATTGATGTCCTTACTCGCTTAATTAAGTAGTTTTTTCAGTCTTTCTTTTTAACATTTAACCATTTACCTGGCCTATAGGTTTTACCATGATAAAGGTATTGAATTTTTAACATTTAATAAAATGAAAAAATGTTAAAATAGCTTATTGGAAAATTGTAGTTTCGTGAAAACTTTAATGCTATGTTATCAAACGTGAATTTTACTGAAACAGAGGCCTATAACTACTTAAGTAACCATTATATCAATATCGCTCCGAAACACCTTCGGGATCTTTTCGCTTACGATGCGAAGAGATTTGAGAAATTTTCAATTTTATTTGAAGAAATCTTATTCGACTATTCCAAAAACCGTATAGATGAACAGACGATAGCTTTATTGATTCAATTGGCTAGGGAGTGTAAGCTGGATGATGCGATTGAAGCAATGTTTAGCGGCGAACCTATTAATAAGACAGAGAACCGCGCCGTATTACATACAGCTTTACGAAATGTAGGAGGTACTCCTGTTCTGGTAGATGGGAAAGACGTTATGCCGGAAGTAAATGCCGTATTGGATCATATGAAAATGTTTAGTGAAGAGGTAATTTCGGGCGTATGGAAGGGCTATAGTGGAAAAGAAATTACGGATGTGGTAAACATTGGGATAGGTGGGTCGGATTTAGGGCCAGTAATGGTTACAGAAGCCTTGAAATCTTATAAAACGCGATTAAACGTGCATTTTGTGTCTAATGTGGATGGTACACATATTGTTGAAGTACTGCAAAAACTAAACGCGGAAACCACCATGTTTCTGATTGCTTCAAAAACGTTCACGACACAAGAAACGATGGCTAATGCGCATAGTGCCCGGGATTGGTTTTTAACGAATGGAGGTACGGAGGAAGGGATTGCCCAACATTTCGTCGCATTAAGCACCAACACAAAGGCGGTAGCGGATTTTGGTATTGACACCAAAAATATGTTTGAATTTTGGGATTGGGTAGGAGGCCGTTATTCTTTATGGAGCGCCATTGGCCTTTCGATCGTGCTGAGCATAGGTTTTGACAATTTTAAAGAACTTTTAGCTGGTGCTCATGCCGCAGACCAGCATTTTAGAAAAACACCTTTTGAGGAAAATATTCCGGTTATTATGGGCGTTTTAGGGATTTGGTACAATAATTTCTTTGATGCCGAGAGCCATGCGATCTTACCCTATGATCAATACATGCACCGCTTTTCTGCTTACTTTCAGCAGGGGGATATGGAGAGTAACGGAAAATATGTAGATAGGAATGGCGTTCCCGTAGAATACCAAACAGGGCCTATTATATGGGGAGAACCGGGCACAAACGGCCAACATGCTTTTTATCAATTAATCCATCAAGGTACAAAAATGATCCCTTGCGATTTCATAGCTCCCGCACAAAGCCATAATCCAATAGGTGAGCATCATACGCTGTTACTTTCTAACTTTTTTGCGCAAACAGAAGCATTGATGAATGGAAAAATGGAGGATGAAGTAGAAGCTGAATTGAAAAAGTCTGGAAAATCTGCGGAAGAGATAAAGGCGTTAACGCCATTTAAAGTGTTTGAAGGGAATCGGCCAAGTAACTCCTTCCTGTTGAAAAAGATTACACCACGAAGCTTAGGTAGCTTGATTGCTCTTTACGAACATAAGATTTTTACACAGGGTATCATTTGGAATATCTTTAGTTTTGATCAGTGGGGGGTAGAGTTAGGAAAACAATTGGCGGGAAATATTTTGCCCGAACTACGGAGTGATAAAGAGGTAAGTTCGCACGACGCATCTACGAATGGGTTGATTAATCAATACAAATCCTGGCGGTAAGAGCTATTCTTAATAATACAGCAAGGGCGATACAAATTTGTATCGCCCTTGCTGTATTATTAAACTTAAGCCTTTATTTCAACCACCTTGGGTCGCCTATTCCTGCAAATTTCAAGTCGTCATTACTAACAGTAAAATCACCATTAGCCGCGTCTTTGAAGCCCGGATTCAACGTGGTGAAATCCCCAAAGCTATCGTTTTCGGCAAGATTAGGTGCATTGAAATAGTTATTCTTACTCATAGCAACGATGTTTGTACTACTTTGGTTCGTATAAATACCCTGCATGTTCGCCACGATATTTTTGCTAAAGGTAATTTGATGCGTTGCTAAACGAATGTATAAGATACGCCTGCTACTGCTGCCTGAGCAAACCTCGTTGAAAGTGTTGTTGGTAATGGTAATCACACTGTTCTGTCCGGGAAAATTGGAAGAGCCACCAGCGTCCATACGGAAGAAATCGCGGTCTTTGGCACTATTATAAACCGTATTATTGATAAACGTAAACGTCTTAGCTAAACCGTTACGGAAATCGATACCATCGCCACCATCCCCGATAATATTCGAAATGGTATTGCCTTTAAAGGTTACTGATTCAATCAGGCTTTGTTTGTTGACATACATTAAGCCTTTATTATAATTGGAAATGGAGCAGTTTTCAATGTTTAGTGCTCCGTAGGTGCCTGCTGGCAGATCCATATCATAGATTAGGGCTTGGTTACCATCTTTTGAACCCGTGCCATCGAAAACCAAATTACTTAATTCAAGTCCCGCACCTTCTATTATGCGTAAAATAGTGCCAGCTAATACAGGTCTATCTGCAGGTTTAGCACCTTTGATGGCGATCGATTTGCTTATGACGATATCCTGTGTATGGTATTCGCCGGGAAGCAGAGCAAATATATCTCCATCCTGAGCGGCTTCCAGCATAGTAGTTAAATCGTCTTCTGGATATACCGCAATAGCGTCACCAAGGTCGATTAATGTAGTGAAGGTAGCTGTGCCACGGGTTTTGTTGCCATTCATCAGTTTTGCCGTATAAGCTGTTTCGCTCGTTAACCCGGTGAGGGTTGCCTCTCCTGCAGTAATTTCTTCCGCAGTAACGGTATGAACGATATTGCCAGGGGTTAAGATGATCTCGGTAGCAGTTTCGCCAGCAGTCCAATGTAAGGTAACCTGCGTGGCCATCAATTCCACAGGATTTACTTCTTGGAAAATCTGTTCGGGATCTGTCTTAAAGACGGTGTTGATCCATTTAGAATCGGCTATACTTTCGCCAACGGCTTTCACGCGGACGGAATAATCTGTTTCGCCGTCCAGTCCGGGTACGGTATAAGGAACCTGATCAAAAGTGATATCGGAAACCGTTTTTACCGGTTCACCTGAAAAGTCGTCATTGCCGTTTGCAAAAAATTGTATAGTATAACTTTCGGCCTTATCAACCGCCTTCCAGGTCAAGCGTACAGCGGTTTGATTGACAATCTGTGCCTGAAGATCAACGGGTGAGAATAGCCGGTTGGCATTCAGGTCGGTTACCTCCGGAAGAATGTCGTCCTTACAACTGGAAACGGTTATGATGAGCGTCAATATAAAGGTAAGTCGTTTAATGAACGTATTCATAGTATGCTAAGTTTACAAGATGCTTGATTATTGAAAATTATATCCATTATTATTTAGCTGGCCATTGCTTGTTTCTATGAAGATCTGCCAAATGGGCCAAAACTGCTGTTGATCCGGATTTCGTAGAAATAAAGCATCCCAATAAGTGATCAGGTCGCCCGATGAGGCAAGCTTCCAATCTTTGTTGGATTCGTAAGCCAGTGCTGCTCCAGCTTCATCGGTATCGCCATGGTTGAGTCCATAAATGGTTACAGTTTCGCCATCTGCTGCTGTTTTATAGTATATTTTTTTAGGAAGATCGGCATATTGGCCTTCACGATTTTCCAGCTGCTGTAATTTTGTTTTGGCTTCATTGAGCTTAGTACTTAATAAATTCCAGCGGATAAGGTCGCCTTTGCGTAGCATCTCCCCAGTAAATTCGAGGGCGCGCTCCTTAACAATAGCATTGAAAAAGGCTTCTTTGCTAGCGCTGGCCTGTTGCATAAATGCTGTTACCTTATCGCTGTGATCTGGAAAGGCGCGTTCGCGTATCATCTTCAGGTAGGGCGCGGCTGCCGCAGGGCCGTCCAACTCATTGATGGCTTCTGCTGCCATTAAAACCACATCGGCATAGCGCATATACAGCCAATTTAGTCCGTCATCATTAGTAGAGGTAACACGGCGCGGTAACCATTCGTAACGGTATTTTCCAAAATACCATTTATTTAGGTTCGTTGGAACCTGAACGCCGTTCGTCCACTCATAGGGTACACAGGTTACATCCCTGCGGGTATCATCCACATCATATTCATAGTACATAATAGGATTGGGTCCATTGGTGCCTCCTTTATTTTGACCGGTATAAGTGTCTACGGTAGTATGTTTTACCCCTAAATCGAAAATCACCCGTCCCCGTCCCTCACTAAAAGGAATCTCCCAAAGGGATTCCAATCCGGCTCTGTTCTGTTCCTGACAGAGCGTTTTAAAGACCTCTTCAAACCCGAGTAACTTACAGGTACCGCTATTAATCACATCTAAACATTCTTTTTTAGCAATTTCATACATCTTTTCTGGCGCCAGATCAGGATCAGTGCTCCGACGAACACTCCCGTCCGGGCGTTGGGAATAACCACCTGCGGCAAGTGCTAAGCGGGCACGAAGGCCTTTCACAAAGGCTTTATTAACCCTTTCTGTTGATGAAGTTACCGCAGATGCGTTTGGCCATGCTACTAAGTTGGAAGCTTCTTCCAGGTCGGCAAGCAGTTGCTTATAGATAACATCCCGATCGCTTTTGGGCACATATATAGTTTCCGAGTTTACTGGCTCGAAACGGGCAGGGATATCGCCCCAGGCTTTTAACAGGTCGTTGTATACTACCGCACGTAGTGTGAGCATTTCACCCAGAATTTGGGCCATTACCGGATTGTTTTCAACATCGCCGTAGGTACGTAAGCCTCTAATAGCTAAGTTTGCCCGTTCTATACCTTCGTAAAATTTCGCCCAGGCGTTATCGGCGGTACTCATTTGGCTATTGTTGACGTTGGTATTATAGTTTGATAAGCGGGCTTTATCGTCTGTCGTACTTTTTAATGCATTGTTTACTTCGCAGTCCGTATTAATTCCGTAGTATACCAGGTATCTTCCGCGATAAGAATTGGTTTCCGCAAAGGATTGGATAACACCAGCTATAGCGCCTTCCGCTAAGCTAGGGGTAGAAAAAATCACCGATTCATCCATAGACGATTTTGTTGGTGCTTCGAGCGTATTTTTACAGCCGCTCCATACTCCTGTTATTAGAAGGGAAGCACAAATTAAATATATATTGATCTTATTCTTCATGATTGCTGTTTTTCCAATTAGAAACTTAAGTTTAAACCGAACACTAATAGCCGGCTCTTTGGATAGGCCGAATAATCTACACCCGGGGTTAGTGGTGTTTTCCGACGGGTAGATACCTCCGGATCAAAACCGGTGTAGTTTGTCCAAGTAAAAACATTGTACCCACTCGCGTAAATGCGTAGATTACTGATGCTGATTTTGTTAATTAATGCTTTAGGGAAAGTATAACCTACTGTTAAGGTGTTTAAGCGAAGAAAAGATCCGTCTTCTACGGCCCAGTCGCTAAATACAAAGCGGCTCATATAGGGCGACCATAGCGTGGTGTTTTGGTTCATTGCCTCCAATTGGGCGGCATCATTGCTAATCGTTCCATCAGGCAATAGGTTGTTCCAGCGCTGCCCATCGGCCATCATGGAAATCATATTCCGGGAGTGGTATTTACTGGTCGAGGTATATTCTATCTTATTGGCATTGTAGATATCGTTTCCGTAGCTCCAATTGAAGTTGGCTACAATGTCAAAGTTATAAATCCGTGCATTAATGCCAAAGCCTCCTGTGTGTAGTGGATTAGCGTTGCCAATTGCAGTTTTATCTGTTTCATCCACTTTGTTATCCCCGGAGATATCCTGAAGTTTCATCGTGCCGGGGCGAATGGTGCCAACTACAGGAGAAGCATCAGCCACACCATCTTTTAGCATCCATTTATCTGTTGTCGCATCGTAACCGGTAAAATCAGACAATTCATATCGGCCCGCATTTTTAAAGCCATACATGCGTCCCACTGAACCCCCAGAAGCTATCCAATAATCGGCACCTATTTCCGTAGAAGCCCAGCCAGATTGTGAGGTAAAGTCGTCCATCTGACCAAGGCTAACGATTTTGTTTCGGTTAAAACTGATGTTGGCACTAAAGGTAAGCCCAAAGTGCTCTTTTTCTATAGCCATCCAGTTCATGGAAAGCTCAATCCCTTTATTTTGGGTTTCACCCATATTTCGGTACTGATTGTCGTAACCCGCACCAGAGATAGGAAACAGCATGAGCAGGTCTTTGGTGCTATTGTAGTAGGCATCTATAGTACCACCTAAACGCCCTTTAAAGGTGGTGAAGTCAAGCCCAACGTTCCGTGTAATGGTGGTTTCCCATTTTAAATCAGGATTAGCCATGGTTTTGGAACCAGCCCAATAGCTGTTAAATCCATTTACCCATTCAGTGGTTTTTACATCGAAGGTTTGGGTCATCTGTCCTGCGGGGATATTGTTATTACCTGCGGTACCATAGCTGGCGCGTAATTTTAAGTCGTCTAACCACTGATTGGTTTTTTCCATAAAGGGTTCGGAAGAAATCCTCCATGCAGCTGCTATGGAGGGGAAATACCCCCATTTATTTCCTGAAGAAAATTTTGAAGAGCCGTCTGCTCTAAAGGTGGCGCTTAATAGGTACTTGCTTTGAAAGTCATAAGTTGCGCGCCCGAAAAAGGAGAATAGTTTATCATCTGGACTTAAATAGTTTTCAATAGAATTAGCACTTCCCTGCGCCGAAAGTTTGGTTGCGTCGTCAAAGGTGAAGCTTTCGGGAAATCCGTGTACAGTTGATGTGTGGTCTTCTTGTTTGGTGATAATGTATTCTTCTCCTACCAATACATTTAGGTTATGATCGTGTGGCAGGAATTTTTTGAAGTCGTAGGATAGGGTATTCGTGTTGCGGAAAGATTCACGACTTAGTTTATCGAAGACGATAGCTGGTTTTCCCTGATTGTCTGCCGAAGGCACATTTCTTACATAATAGGTAGTAGTACCATAAAAGCGATTGTCGGCATTGCGGTAATCATCCAATCCGACTTCTGATTTGATACGTAAATTATCTATAATTTCCCATGCAGCGCTTCCGTTTAGATTATACGTAATCCGTTCTTGTGAACGGTCGTTATCCGATAGTGCTACCAGGGGGTTATACAGATTAAAAGCATCATCTGTTTCGCCTTCATCCGTTAGGCCGCTTACCGGGATTGGCGGATAAATCATGGCGTATTTCAAGCGCGAGTCGGCCGATGAAACTTCATTTTGTTCATTGGCTCCGCCACCATCAATGCTTGTCTTGGAATAACGCATGGAGAAATCGAGCGTAACGCGCTCATGGGGTTTGTTATTCAGTTTAAAGCTTAAGTTATTACGCTTAAAGCCAGAGCCTTTCATAATAGCCTTGTCGTCAATGTAATTATGACTAACCGAATATTTGGTTTTATCCGTTCCACCATTAATACTGAGGTTGTGGTTAAAGGTGAAGCCTATACGTCCGAATACCTGATCCTGCCAATCATTGCCGGCTATTTCGCTATATAGGTCAAGATCTTGATAATTGCCGAAATATTGGGTATAGGTTTCGGGTTTATTGTCGAGCAGGGAGCGTTCATATTGCCATGTGGCATAGTCTAAAGGAGAAAGGACGTCTAGCTTCTTGGCTATTTTCCTTGGCCCTGCATAGGTGTTATAATTCACATTGAATTTTCCTGCTTTGCCACTTTTGGTGGTGATAATGATAACCCCATTTGCACCGCGCGAGCCATAAATAGCTGTGGAAGAAGCGTCTTTTAACACATCGATTGATTCGATATCGGCCGATGCAATGTCGGAGATAGAGGGGACGGGAAAGCCATCAACGATGAACAAGGGTGTATTGTCTCCGGTGATTGAGCCGCCCCCGCGTACGCGAATTTTCATTTCCGCATCCGGAGAGCCTTCCGTTGAGGTAATCTGTACGCCTGGAAGGCGCCCAGTAATAGCTTCTACCGCTGAGGCTACCGGAACGGCTGCTATCGCATCCCCACTAATGGAAGAAACAGCTCCGGTTAAATCCTTCTTTTTGGTCGTGCCATAACCGATGGCCACCACCTCATCAAGCATCGTTACGTCTGGCTGAAGGACAATGTTTAGTTCTTTACGGTTACCTACATGAATTTCCTGACTTTTATAGCCGATGAAACTGATCTGCAAAACGACAGCTGCTTTTGTGGGAATGTTGATTGAAAAGCTGCCGTTGGCATCAGTACTCACTCCTTTGCCGTTACCTTTTAAGGTGACGCTTACTCCAGGTAACACTTCGGAAATCTCGTTGGTTACTTTACCCCGTAATTGTCTCGTCTGTCCGTACGCTAGGATACAGAGCAGGCTGAATAATAAAAAAACAGGTATTGATTTTTTCATCTGTATAAATTGTTTTTCTTATCGTATTTAGTTTATTGGTGTCCAAACTACCTTGCCAATGTTAACGGTATGAAACATTACTAGGGGTTTATCTCCTAGGTAAGCGACAGTCCATGACAGTTTTATCGGCATTATTGTTTAGAATTGTTTTAATTGGCATAGTGTGTCTTTATATTATTGCTGTTTCATGAAATAATGTCCATAATCTGGCAATCAGGATTCAATTGGTCATTAATTGAGCTTGCTGTCCGATTTTATTTTAGCTAAATTGAAATTTTATTAAAGTCGGTTTTGATTCGATTTATTTATAATGTTGTTATAATTTATAATGGCGCTGAAACAATGTTACATACAAAAATGAGCAAAACATAATGTCTGCTTGTATTTTTTCACGCAATCGATGCCGGTAACGATTGCAGAAGAAAGCGATGTTTTGGTAGTGTTGTAAAGCAAATAATTTCTTTTACGATCGGGTTGAAACTTTTTAATGTTTTAAGTGTTTGTTGAAGAAATACTCATTTACCGGGTCCTTATTTAAATATATTAGCTCAATTTAAATATATTAGCTTATGAAAACCGGTTCATTTGTCTTATTAAGCTTCGGTATTATTTACAGCATCCTCGGATGTAAAGGAGCGACGCAAGGACAGGAAGAAAGTGCACAGCCACCCGTAGATTCCATAGGTGAATATGGGATGGACATTACGTTGGCACAGCCCTTAGCAACACCATCTACTCCCAATACCGCTAAGGTGATCGGTTGGTCGGCAGAGCAGAAGCCAATTGCTCCCGCTGGATATCATGTGGAAAAATTTGCGGGCGATTTGCAAAATCCGAGGTGGATCTATGAGGCGCCTAATGGTGATATCTTTATTGCAGAATCACAAACGACAGGTACGAGTGCCAATAGGATTGCCTTATTAAGGGATACTAATGGAGACGGTATCGCAGACAGTAAAAATACATTCTTAGAAAATTTAAACCGTCCTTTTGGTATGCTGGTGTTAGCAAATTTTTTCTACGTAGCCAATACAGATGGGATATGGCGGTATCCCTATAAAACAGGAGATACTAAGCTATTAGCTAAAGGAGAAAAAATTCTTTCGTTGCCGGCGGGAGGATACAATAATCATTGGACGAGGAATTTGCTAGTTGATGCAGACAGTTCGAAAATTTATATTTCTGTTGGGTCGGGAAGCAATGCAGGCGAAAATGGTATGGAAAATGAACGACGCCGAGCCAATATACTGGTTATCGATGCGGATGGGAGTAATGAACAGGTTTTTGCCGGAGGCTTGCGTAATCCGGTGGGCATGGCCTGGGAACCTGCTAGCGGAAAGTTGTGGACTGCTGTAAATGAAAGGGACGAGCTGGGCGATCAGTTGGTGCCTGATTACTTAACTCATGTGGAAGAGAATGGGTTTTACGGTTGGCCTTATGCTTATTGGGGCAAAAATCCTGATCCACGTTTAAATCGAAAGCGTGAAGATCTAGTTGCAGAATCTATTATTCCAGATTTCGCTTTAGGAGCGCATACAGCTTCTTTGGGTTTGGCCTTTAGCAAAAGTGATAAATTTAAAGCAGGTGCCTATATCGGGCAACACGGCTCTTGGAACAGATCAAAGTTAGTAGGATATAAGGTATTATTTGTTCCTTTCGAAAAAGGAATGCCCACAGGCGAACACCTGGATTTCCTTACAGGCTTTATCGCTAACGAAGATAAGAGTGAAGTGTATGGAAGACCCGTAGGAATTGCCTTTACCCGAAATGGCTATATGCTTGTAGCAGATGACGCCGGAAATACGGTATGGTCTGTGGTGCCGAATTAGTTGTTTAGCAGTTATAAGTACTAAATTATAAGTGCTAAGTTATACGTTATAAGAGGCAAGGGGTGTAGACACTCGCAACACACAACACACAACTATATTGCTGGTGAGGGTGTAGGGTCTAAGAGCTGGGCCTATGCGATTCTTTGTACTTAATGCTATATACTAAGTACTAATATAAAAAAATCACTAACTTTGACTTTTGGTATTGATGTCAATATGACGGATTGCTAAGTTTGGCGCATTTGTTGAAAACAAATAGCGTATACTATTAGATTAAAATTTAACATGTTAGGATTCTTAAGCAAAGTTTTCGGTAGTAAATCTGACCGCGATATAAAACATATTCGTCCCTTAGTCGAAAAAATCAAAGAAGAGTTTGCTAAGTTGGAGGCGTTAAGTAATGATGAACTTCGGGGAAAAACTGCGGAGTTTAAACAGCGTATCGCCGAGTACTTGGCGGATATTGATGAGGAAGTTGCCAATTTAAAAGCAGATGCAGATAAGGGAGACGTCGAAATGGCAGAAAAAAATGCCATATATGACAAGGTTGATAAACTAACCAAGGAGCGTGATAAAAAATTAGAGGAAATATTATTGGAAATACTTCCAGAAGCTTTTGCGGTGGTGAAAGAAACGGCGCGTAGGTTTACGGAAAATTCTACTTTAGAAGTAACAGCGTCTGATTTTGACCGGGATGTAGCGGCTCAAAAAACTCATGTGGAAATAAAAGGTGACCAGGCAATCTGGCACAACACCTGGATAGCCGCCGGTTCGCAGGTTACCTGGAATATGGTACACTATGATGTGCAGCTTATTGGTGGTATCGTGTTACATGAGGGTAAAATAGCCGAAATGGCTACGGGTGAAGGTAAAACTCTAGTAGGAACTTTGCCTGCTTACTTAAATGCGTTATCTGGACAAGGCGTGCATATCGTAACGGTGAATGATTACCTTGCCCGTCGTGACTCAGAGTGGAATGGGCCATTATTTGAGTTCCATGGTTTACGCGTAGATTGTATTGATAAGCATCAGCCGAATTCGGCAGCAAGAAGGAACGCTTATGCTGCTGATATCGTTTTTGGTACGAATAATGAATTTGGATTCGATTATTTGCGCGACAATATGGCGCAATCGCCAGAAGGTTTGGTACAAGGCAAATTGCATTTTGCAATGGTGGATGAGGTTGACTCCGTATTAATTGATGATGCTCGTACGCCCCTAATTATATCAGGACCTATTCCGCGCGGTGATGAACATGAATTTTATGATTTGAAGCCTCGGATTGAGCGTTTGGTAAATGCACAGAAGGCCTTTATTAATGGTGTGCTCAATGAAGCAAAAAAGGGCATCAACGCCGGAGAAACTGATGTAGAAGGGGCAGGGATGGCTTTGTTGCGCGCTCACCGCGGTTTGCCTAAGAGTAAAGCATTAATTAAATTCTTAAGCGAAGGGAGCAATAGACAGGTGCTTACCAAGACGGAAAACCATTATATGCAGGAACAAAGTAAAAATATGCCAAAGGTAGATGCTGAATTGTTCTTTGTAATTGATGAGAAAAACAACCAGGTAGAACTTACCGAGAAGGGGATTGAGTTGATTACTACCTCAGGTGAAGATCCGCATTTCTTTGTTATGCCAGATGTGGGTTCTGAAATTGCTGAGATCGAGAAGCTTCCCCTGTCAGCGGAAGAAAAAGCGCAAAAGAAGGATGAGCTGATGCGCGACTTCTCCATAAAGTCCGAGCGTATACACTCTGTGAACCAGTTATTGAAAGCCTATACTTTGTTTGAAAAAGACGTAGAGTATATCCTCGATGAAGGTAAGGTGAAGATTGTTGATGAGCAGACTGGCCGTATTATGGATGGCCGCCGTTATTCGGATGGTTTACATCAGGCTATTGAGGCTAAAGAAAATGTAAAGGTAGAAGATGCTACCCAAACCTATGCCACAGTTACCCTACAGAATTATTTCCGGATGTATCACAAATTGGCGGGTATGACTGGTACTGCGGTCACAGAAGCCGGAGAATTGTGGCAGATCTATAAACTCGATGTGGTAGAAATTCCTACAAATATTTCTATTCAACGCGATGACCGTCAGGATTTAGTATACCGTACCGCACGTGAGAAATATAATGCTGTTGCGGAAGAAATTCAGAAATTAACAGAGGCAGGAAGGCCTGTGCTGGTGGGTACAACATCCGTTGAAATATCAGAACTTTTGAGCCGCATGCTTAAACTTCGCGGTATTAAGCACAATGTTTTAAATGCAAAGCTACACCAAAGGGAAGCTGATATTGTGGCGGAGGCCGGTCAGGCCGGAACGGTAACTATTGCGACGAATATGGCTGGTCGTGGTACCGATATTAAGTTAGGCGCCGGCGTTAAAGATTCGGGAGGTTTGGCTATTGTTGGTACCGAACGTCATGAGTCGCGGCGGGTTGACCGCCAGTTGCGTGGTCGTGCAGGTCGCCAAGGTGATCCTGGGTCTTCTCAATTTTTTGTATCCTTGGAAGATAATTTGATGCGTCTTTTTGGGTCAGAAAGAATTTCTAACATTATGGTACGTATGGGCATCGAAGAGGGGGAGGTTATTCAGCATTCTATGATTACCAAATCCATCGAACGTGCGCAGAAAAAAGTAGAGGAAAATAACTTCGGCATTCGTAAACGATTGTTGGAGTATGATGACGTGATGAACTCACAACGTACTGTAATTTATGCTAAGCGTAAAAACGCGCTCTTTGGTGAACGCTTGGATGTAGATCTGAATAATACCATTTATGATGTAGTGGAAGACTTGGTAACCGAATATAAAGAAGCAGGTACTTATGAGGACTTCCAGCTAGAGTTCATTCGTATTTTCTCCGTTGACCCGGAACTGAATGAAGATGCTTTTGTTAATGGAAGTATTGATTCGTTAACTGATTCCCTATTTACCCTTGTTATCGATTTTTATCACCGCAAAGCAATACATATTGCTAATCAGACCTTACCGGTATTGAAAGATGTATTTGCTACCCGTGGCGAACAGATAGAAAATATAGTGGTACCATTTACTGATGGATTGAAAGGTCTACAAGTTGTTGCAAACTTAAAGAAAGCGGTAGAAAGCGATGGTCAGGAAGTATTTAAATCTTTTGAGAAGGGTGTTATGCTTTCGTTAATTGATGAAGCCTGGAAAGAGCATCTACGTGAAATGGATGATTTAAAGCAATCTGTCCAGAATGCCGTTTATGAGCAGAAAGACCCAATTATTATCTATAAAATGGAAGCCTATAATCTATTTAAAGAGATGTTGGTAACCATGAATAAGGATATTGTATCTTTCTTGTTCAAGGGAGAAATTCCACAGCAACAACCCCAAGAAGTTCGGGAAGCACGTAGGCCTGTACAGCAACCTAAGGTTCAGGTATCTAAACCTGAGCTGGCTTCTGCAACCGCTGGAGGTGGCATGCCGGTTGAAGATACTCGGGAAATACAAAAAACACAGCCAATCCGCAACGATAATAAGATAGGAAGAAATGATCCTTGTCCGTGCGGTAGCGGCAAAAAATATAAAAATTGCCACGGTATAGGGCAAGCGTAGTCAGATATTAGATTTGAGATATAAGATATAAGACATGGATACGCCTAAGTTTGTGAAGCGATCTGTGGGTAACAAGGTGTTGCGGCCGGGGTAGTAAGTGCGCTTTTCACTTTCTGCTTTAAGCTTTTCGCTTAATTTTGATACTAGTTGAAAATGAATAGATACTTTCTTTTAACCTGTTTTTTTATTTTATGTGGCCTGGTGGCAAATGCGCAGGAAGAGAATGGAGTCGTGGAAGAGCATAAGAGTGCACTCATTGAACGCCTACAAAAAGAACGTGCCTTATTGGGAAGTAATTTAAATACTAAAGGCGAAACTACAAGACCGGGTATGCCGCTTAATACGGGGAGAAAAGTTACGGGTAGAGGATACCGGGTACAGATCTATTCTGGTTCAAATCGTACAGACGCTTATGGTGCACAAGCAAGATTCAAACAGATTTATAAAGATCTAAATACTTACGTAAGTTACGAGCAACCTAATTATCGGGTTAAAGTCGGCGATTTTACAAGTAGAAGCCAGGCGCAGGCTTTGATGAATCAACTTAAAAGAGATTTTAATACCGTCTTTATCTTTACCGAAACCATTAACATAGAATATTAAAGAAGCATGTTAAAAGAAGCTGTTCATACACTTGCTCAAACCATCTTTTCGGAGGTTGTTGCTACCCGCCGACATATCCATGCTAATCCTGAATTGTCTTTTCAAGAATATAATACTTCTGCCTATATAAAAGGTAAATTAGATGAACTGGGGATTTCATGGAAAGAGATGGCAGGTACTGGCATTGTTGGATTGATTAAAGGAGATCTGCCGGGAGATAAGGTGGTGGCCCTACGTGCAGATATTGATGCATTACCAATAAAAGAAGTTGCTGGACGTGAGTATGGTTCCATAAATGAGGGGGTTATGCACGCTTGTGGGCACGATGTGCATACATCGTCGTTATTGGGAACTGCTCAAATATTAATGACATTAAAAAGCAAATTTGGCGGTACTGTAAAGCTCATCTTTCAACCAGGAGAAGAAAAGCTGCCTGGAGGTGCTAGTATACTAATTAAGGAAGGCGTGCTGGAAAATCCAAAGCCTGAGGCCATTATTGGGCAACACGTTATGCCTTTAATTGAAGTGGGCAAGGTGGGTTTTCGGCCGGGTAAGTATATGGCCTCCACCGATGAGCTTTATGTTACGGTAATAGGAAAAGGTGGGCATGGCGCGCAACCGCAACAGAACATTGACCCCATTGTTATTACAGCACATATTATTACAGCTTTACAACAGATTGTTAGCCGTGTGGCAGACCCCAAAATCCCAACAGTATTATCTTTTGGCAAGATCAGCGCTGAAGGGGCAACCAATGTTATTCCCAATGAAGTCAAGCTAGAAGGAACTTTTCGCACTTTTGACGAAGCTTGGCGCAAAGAAGCACATCAGAAAATGAAAAAGATGGCCGAAGGGATTGCCGAAAGCATGGGAGGAGCGTGCGATTTCGAAGTTAGAGATGGTTATCCTTTTTTAGTTAACAACGAAGCGCTCACGCAAGAAGCTAGGAGTTACGCCGAAGATTATTTAGGCAAGGAAAATGTTCTTGATCTTGACCTTTGGATGGCAGGAGAAGATTTTGCCTTCTACTCACAAGTAACGGATGCCTGTTTTTATCGTTTAGGCACCCGTAATGAACAACGAGGAATTACATCATCTGTTCACACGCCAGACTTTGATGTTGATGAACAGGCTTTGGCATTAAGCACAGGCCTTATGGCCTATATTACATTAAAACGTTTAGGAAACTAAGCTAAAAAATGTATTTTTATTCCCTTCATACAAATGTGCTATAGGTACGTTTTCTAATTTTTTTATTTTGTAACCATACATCTAGTGCTAACTGGTATAAGGTGTGAAAGAGATTTTTATGGACAACCTTGAAAAAAGTATTGAAAAATCATCAAATTTTATTAGCCGCTTTAGTTACGACGAACTGATTAAGCTGGGGGTTAGCGAAGCTGTTGCTTCCTACGTTAATGTGTTCGTTTTATTGGCAGTACTGGTATTATTAGTTTATCTCGTGCATTATGTAGCGCGAAGATTACTGCGTATGATGTTTGTTAAATTGTATAACAGTACGCAGTTGAAGTTCTTTGATTATTTGGTGAAGAATAAATTTCCCTATTACCTGGCGGTGATTGTTCCTTTTAGTCTTATAAAAAATGCGATACCGATAGTTTTCGATGATTTTCCGCAATTTATAAAACCTTTGGATACACTGATGGAAGTGTACATGGTCTTTATGATTATAGCTATTCTAATGGCTATTATACGGTCGGGTGCAGATGTCTTACGGGAGCAACCCGAATTTTCTGCAAAACCGTTGGAAAGCTATCTGCAGGTTATCCGAATGGTTTTCTTCCTATTTGGTGCGGTGATCATCTTTTCGAGTATTACGGGGAAGTCACCTACGGTTTTCTTTACTGCTATGGGGGCGGCGTCAGCCATCCTCTTGTTAATGTTTAAAGATACTATAATGGGTTTTGTGGCCAGTATTCAGGTAACAACAAATGATATGGTAAGGATTGGGGATTGGATAACTATGCCAAAATATGGCGCCGATGGCGATGTGTTGGAAATTAACCTTACTACAGTTAAGGTTCGTAATTTTGATAAAACAATAACAACCATTCCTACCTATGCATTGATTTCGGATTCGTTTCAGAATTGGCGAGGGATGCAGGAATCTGGTGGACGACGGATTAAACGGGCTATCATCATTAAGCAATCGAGCATCCGTTTCGTAACGGATGAAGAACTACCGAAATTTCAAAAGATTCAAGGACTACAAAATTACATCCAACATCGATCGGAAGAAATAAAAAAGCACAATGAAAAAATAGGAGCTGATAGAAGCATGATATTAAATGGCCGGAATTTTACCAACTTCGGACTTTATCGGAAATATATCGACTGGTACCTGAACAACCATCCTGCCCTTCATAAAGATATGACCTTAATGGTTCGGCAATTGGCACCTTCAGAGAATGGCCTACCATTAGAGTTATATGTTTTCACTGCGACAACGAAGTGGGCAGAATATGAGTATATTATGGCTGATATTTTTGATCATTTAATTGCTGCGGTTCCTTATTTCGATTTGAATATCTTTGAAGTAGAATCCGGCTCGGATGTTTTTGGTGTAAGGTTTACCAATGAACTGGATATTAAAAGCGAAAAAATTACTAATTCCTAGTTGCAGAGCAATAGTTGTTGAGTAGTAATAGTAGTTAAGTGATGAATTAGCCCAATGTGTTGGATTCGAGCACTGACGACTAACAACCAACAACGAATCACTAAAATTACTATCTTTACCCTAATGATTAAGCAGGAAACAGTTGGAAAAATTCTAGATACTGCCCGTATAGAAGAGGTTGTGGGTGATTTCGTGGACCTTAAAAAAAGAGGTACCAGTATGATCGGTTTATGTCCGTTTCATAATGAAAAAACACCTTCATTCCATGTGTCTGTAAGTAAAGGGATTTACAAATGCTTTGGCTGCGGTGCCGGTGGAGACTCCGTGCGGTTTGTGATGGATTTGGAAAAATATTCTTATCCAGAGGCTTTACGTTACCTAGCACAGAAATATAATATTGAAATAGAAGAAGAGGAGCAATCTCCAGAACAGGCTGCCGTAAGCGACAGAAGGGAAAGTTTATTGATTGTTACCAATTGGGCAGCTAAATTTTTTCGCGAACAATTATGGGATACGGAAGACGGCCAAGCTATTGGGGTAAGTTACTTCAGGGAAAGAGGGTATCGGGATGATATCATTAAGAAGTTTGAGCTGGGCTACTCTCCCGAAGCATGGGAGGCCTTGTACGGGCAGGCTGTTAAAGCTGGATTTAGCGAAGAGTTTTTAGAAGAAACAGGTCTAATAGTAAATAGAGACGATGGTAAACGCTATGATCGCTTTCGTGGAAGGGTGATGTTCCCTATACACAACTTAACAGGACGTGTATTAGGCTTTGGTGGCCGTACATTAAAAACGGATAAGAAAGTACCGAAGTATGTCAACTCGCCGGAAAGCCCGATCTACCACAAATCGGATGTACTCTACGGTCTTTACCATGCCAAAAAAACCATTACCGAACAAGATAATTGTTTTCTGGTAGAGGGCTATGCCGACGTGTTATCCATGCACCAAGTAGGTATCGAAAACGTTGTCGCTTCTTCAGGCACTTCACTTACCTCTGGGCAAATCCGCTTAATTTCCAGGTATACAAAAAATGTAACGATGCTGTATGATGGCGATGCGGCTGGCATTAAAGCTTCGTTACGCGGTATGGATATGCTTTTGGAGGAAGGACTAAACGTAAAAGTACTGCTTTTCCCCGATGGGGATGATCCCGACTCGTTCGCAATGAAACATGGCGCCGAACATTTCAAACAGTACATTGCTAAATACAATAAAGACTTCATTTTCTATAAAACGGATATCTTATTAAAAGATGCCGGAAATGATCCCGTAAAGCGCGCTGGTGTTATACACGATGTAGTAGAAAGCATTGCATTAATACCAGATGATATCAAGGCTTCTGTATTTATACGGGAATGCAGCGGGCTGCTCGATATTGAAGAACGTTTGCTGATCGCAGAGCTTAATAAATTAAAGCTCCAAGCCGCACGCAAAAATCAGAAGTTATCCGAACCATCAGGTAGAATAGCTTCCGCTGGAGATGAACCGCCCTTAGATTTATTTATGGATCCGGAGGAGGGCGGTAGTGAGTCTTCTGCTATGGAAGCTACAACTGCTTCAACATCTTCATCTGTTAAGCTCCAAGAGCGTGAAATTATCCGTTTATTGCTGAATTATGGAGAAACGCCGGCGAAATGGGAACAAGACTATCCCATCGCTTTTGTGCTGTTTGCTGGCTTAGAGGATGTCGAGTTTACGGACCCTATTCATCAAAAGATCGTTAAAATCTATCTAGAGTTTATGAGTCGTGATGAGCTTCCAACTGAACGGCATTTTATTGCACATCAAGATAGAGATATTGCAGATTTATCGATTTCTCTTCTTTCTTCACCTTATCACCTTAGCCCTAATTGGAATGATGAAAAAAGAAAAATTTATGTCTCTCAGGAAACAGATAACTTAAAAAATGCTGTTTTAGGAGCCCTTTATAGAATCAAAAAACGTAAGGTAGAAGAGAGTATGCAGCAGATAAGAGAAGAGTTGAAGCAAGAAAGCGATCTGGGCAACCAAGAGATTTTGATAGATAAATATCAGCGATTGAAACTAATGGAAAAAGAGCTGACCGGTTATTTAGGAACTGTCATTGTGAAATGATAAGCGAATGGCTAAACACCATATAACAGGATCAACGGGCGAGCAGGTTGCACTAACCTACCTGCTAAAACATGGTTATAAACTTAAACAGCAGAATTGGCGATATAAACACCTAGAAGTAGATCTTATTATGTTTGACGGACAAATATTGGTGTTTGTGGAAGTAAAAACACGATCCGACGCTAATTTTGGACTGCCTTATGAATCGGTAACTTGGCAGAAACAGCGTAAACTTTCTCAGGCAGCAACAATTTTCATTAGGCAAAATCACTATGAAGGAGAGATCAGGTTTGATATTGTTTCCATTTTAATTAATAAGGACGAAACGTTTAATATCAGGCATATAACAGACGCTTTTTGGCCCCGATATTCTTAAATGAGAATTAAAAAGTAAAAATTAAAAAGCCTGCCTCCCGTAGGGATGGTAAAAAACTTAAAACGGTGAGCTTACAGTATCCGTCATCCCGACTATTTCCATCTGTCATCCCGAGCGTAGTCGAGGGATTTCATCTTAAACAGATGTCTCCACTTCGGTCGACATGACGAACAATGACCCCAATAACCATCAAATTCTCCACTTTCCAATATAAAGCAATTATTTTTTATTTTTGAATACAGATTTTTCCATCTAGATACTCAAAACGTGGAACTTGCAACGTAAAACTTATAACTTACAACGTAAAACTTACCACTTATAACTATGACCTATACGCTACATCTTCTATATTTGTGTATGAATAAACTTTTGTTCGTATCTATTGCTGCGCTTTGCAGCATCGCTGCGTGTAACCATGGGAGAAATGATGAGTCTTCGTCTAATAAATCCTTAAGTTTCCTGTCCGTAGAATCCGGAGCCTTAATTGGCAAGGGTGATAGCGTCTCCTTAGCGTTAAATTTACCCCATGGCATAACATACGATTCTATAGCTTATCTATTAAACGATAAACCCTATCGGACAGTTACCGATAGTAATGTAGTGTGGCTGAAAACTGATGGAATGGCCATGGGAAGTAAGGGCATAACGGCCAATGTATATAAAGACGGAGCGGAGCTAAGCACAAGCACAAATATTATAGTAGTTGCAGCTAAAATACCCGAACAGTTTGGTTTTAGTGTTGTAAATACGTATCCCCATGACCCGCATGCTTATACACAAGGCCTAGAATTCCATAACGGTTATCTTTATGAGAGTACTGGACAAAATGGCCAATCAAGCTTAAGAAAAGTAGAATTGCAGACAGGAAAGGTGGTGAAGAAAATTGATTTGCCCGAAAAGTATTTTGGCGAGGGGATGACTTTCGTTGGCGATAAAATTATACAGCTAACATGGCGTGAAGGTTTAGGATTTGTGTACAATAAAAATACATTTGAAAAAGAAGGCGAATTCTCTTATCAGACAAGCAAAGAAGGTTGGGGTTTGTGCTTTGATGGGCAGAAGCTTATCAAGTCGGACGGGTCTAACAAACTTTATTTCCTGAATAAAGATTCTTATAAAGAAGAAGGTTTTGTTGAGGTTTACAATACCAAAGGGCCGGTAGATAATTTGAATGAACTGGAATATATCGATGGAAAGGTCTATGCCAATATTTATTATTCAGATGTTATCGTTATAATAGACCCAAAAACCGGGCAGGTAGAAGCAGAAATCAATCTTATAGGTCTATTACCGCAAAAAGATGTTAATGAAGACACCAACGTGTTGAATGGTATTGCTTATGACCAACAAGGGAAGCATCTCTACGTTACCGGAAAAAATTGGGATAAGTTGTTTGAGATTAAGTTGTTGGATAAGTAGCTGTTTAGTTGAGTCGTGATAGTAGTTGAGTAGTAATAGTCGTATGGCCTCTGCTCAATTATTTTTCTACTCAACCATTTCACCCCCCATGGCTACGAAATTTTTCTTTATCTGTTCGTAATTTACGGTATCAATGGCCTTGGTAGCATAATCTAGTATCGTAGCGCTAAACCCTAAGTCTAATGCATCGCTAGCGGTATAGTAAACACAATAATCTGCCGCAAGCCCACATACTGCCACTTCGGTTATACCCCGGCCTTTTAAGTAATCTGCCATACCGGTAGCTCTCCGTTTGCCGTTGTCAAAAAAGCCGCTGTAACTATCAATCTCCGGATCCATACCTTTTCTGAAAATGGCTTCTATTTTTGAAGTATTCAATGCAGTAGCAAATCTTGCTCCAGCTGTTTCCTGTACACAATGGTCTGGCCATAATACTTGGGATAATCCGTTTAGATCAATCGTCTCAAATACGATACTCCCCGGATGTTGAGAAGCGAAACTCCGATGTTTTTTTGGATGCCAATCCTGCGTGGCAACTACCAGATCATAGTTGGCTTGTATACGGTTAATGGTTTCGATAATCTCGTCTCCATGTTGAACAGCTAATGTGCCTCCGGGTAGAAAATCATTTTGTACATCAACAATAATCAGTGCTTGCATCTGTTAAAGATACTATTTTTCCGAACATGTCCAGATATTCTTAATTTTTGTTGCTTCGTTGTGGAATTGCTGAATCTCTTCTTGGCTTAAAGATACATCGTTGCCTTCAGCATCAACAAAACGAGGTACCCAGTCGCAAGCGGGGCCTTTATAACCAAAAAAGTAGAGTTGTTGATCGTGCCATTTGTATAGATCGATATAAGGCTCACAACTACAATCTGTTTGTTCCATGGCTTGTTTGACCGATACTGGTACGTTTTCAGTTAACTTATCTTCTTTAGAACAGGCAAAAATAACCGGTAGAAGTAGGGTCAATAATAGATTCTTGAACATAGGTTTTCTAATTTTGTTATAATATTAAGTACTAGACCAAACGAGGTTTCCAGCACTTTTGCTACAAGGGCTGGTGATTACGGGGATACGGCCAGATGAGCCATAAGGATTAAAATAATGTTTAACCTATGTGTTTTTACAAGTATTTTAAGCATATCGCATTTATATAAAAGAAAGTTTTTAATTATCATTAACGCAACATTGAATCATCTAAAGCAGGCGAAGCGGTCGTGACAAAAACATGAGTACGCGCGTACGATAGGTGAGCATTGAAGATCTATTCATGCCATGATACGGATGGAGTCGATGCACGAAATTTTAAAAGAAATCGAAGCCTTAAAAATGTTGCATAAAACAAGCGAGCGAAAGGTTTCAATAGTAAAATTTAAATCAATTAAGATGTAAGATTATTGATGTAAAGTAGATTTTTATGGTATTGCTGTTTAAAATCATTAATTTTATTTGGCCGAACATAAACGATTTGTATGTTAAACCTTCGTAAAAAGATACATTTGAACGCCTTGAATCAGCTATTTATGATAGGTGTTTTCTTGTTGCCTATGCGCACTTTGTTGGCGCAGGAACACATTAATTTTAAGCATCTAACCATAGACGAAGGACTCTCTCAAAATACAGTTTTTTGCACAGTACAGGACAAGGCAGGTTTTATTTGGATCGGCACTGAAGATGGTTTAAATAAATATGATGGCTATGAATTTACCATATATAAACATGAAAATAATAATCCAAAAAGTTTAAGCCATAGTCAAATAAACACCTTGTTTGAAGACCCAAAAGGGAATTTATGGATAGGAACAGCAGATGGGTTAAACTTATTTAGCAGGGAAGAGGAATCGTTTACCAGAATAAATACCGATGTAACCGGAAGTAAAGAATCCAATGATTTCATTACGTCCTTTCTTTACGATAGCAAAGGAAACTTGTGGTTTGGTACCTATGATGGATTGAAACGATATGACTATACACAAAAAAAGGTCATTTCTTATCAGCTCTCAACAGCTTCGGGAAATACGGCGGGTAGTAATCGTATTCAGACCATATTCGAAGATAACGATGGGAAGTTTTGGATCAGTATGGGCAAAGACTTGATTCGCTTTGATCCGGTCAATAAAAAGATACTACCCTTACCTGCATTGCTTAGTAACAACCTGGAACTCAAAAGAAGTAATGTACGCGCTATAAAAAAAGGTAAAAATGGCACATACTGGTTTGGAACCGAATCTTCAGGCCTTTTTAAATACGACTCCGTAAAGGATATCTGTATTCATTATGAGCATGAGCCCAAGCAACCGTCTAGTTTGCCGGTTAGTATTGTACGTGCCCTTTTTTTTCGTACAGATCAGGAACTTTGGATTGGAACCAGGGACGGATTGAGTGTACTAAACGTACAGACTGAAAAATTTACTAATTATGATTATGATCCGTATAATCCAGAGTCGCTAAGCCATAATTCCGTGCGTCACATGATGCAGGACAGGGAGGGTAATGTATGGTTGGGAACATATGCTGGCGGCTTAAATATCTTTTCAGCCAGCAGTGCTAACTTTGCGCATGTTGGTGAGGCCATAGGTAAAGGTAAGGGCTTAACCCATAGGTTTGTCAGTGCCATTGTCAAAGCCGACCGTGGCGCATTTTGGATAGGAACAGAAGGTGGGGGACTTAACTATATTGATCGTGATAGGGGTATTTACAAGAACTTTGTCATAAAAAGCAAACAGCAGGATATTATTAAATCCTTAGCCAAAGATAATCAGGACAATTTATGGATAGGAACTTATGACGGTTTAACTTGTTTCCATATCAAGGAAGGGACGTTTACCGATTATGATATCAGCGAAAATGATGAGCAACCCGAAAATAAGCAGGTGTTCGCCTTGGCGGTTCAACCTGATGGGGTTTGGCTGGGTACTGATGGTCGTGGATTAAAATTCCTTGATCATCAAGACAAAATTACTACTTATTTACAGGACCCAAGAAATCCACATAGCGTTAGTGGAAATGTTATCACTTCACTATTGCAGGATGAGCAAAACCTTTGGGTTGGCACGGATAGGGGGCTCAGTTATTATGATAGTTCGAAGAAAATATTTACGCAATTTTCCCATCAGGCAGAAGAACCATATAGTATCAGTCACAATGCGGTTTTATCGCTGTTTTATGACGCTAAACACCGGCTATGGGTAGGTACTAAAGGTGGAGGGCTGAATCTTTATGATGCTTCTTCCGGCCGTTTTTATAATGTAGGATTGGCTTTCGGGATTGCTAATGGCGTAATTCATGCGATAAGAGAAGACCTACAGGGTAATCTCTGGATCAGCACCAATAAAGGCTTGTCCAAATTGACTTTTCACGATTTGCAATTTCCATTGACCAAAGAAATGGTGACCGTGATGAATTATGCAGTAAGCGATGGCCTGCAGAGCAATCAATTTGCATCTGGCGCTGCAGAAATCGGTGAGCACGGAGAGCTGCTTTTCGGGGGCATCAACGGTATCACAACCTTCTTTCCGGATAAAATTATTAGCAATACCTTTAAACCTCGGGTGGAGATTACCGATTTATTGATTCGGAATAATCCAGTGACGATACATACTGACCATACCCCCCTTCAAAAGCCTATTGGAGAAACCGAAAAAATTACGCTTACACATGATCAGGCTTTTATTACGCTTAAATTTGCAGCCCTCAATTTTATTAATCCCGATAAGAATGAATATGCGTATCGGCTTGTGGGATTTTATGATGATGATTGGCATTATGTAAAGAACCAACGTATGGCTACCTACACCAATCTTGATGCCGGTAGATATATCTTTCAGGTGAAAGCGGCAAACAATGACGGTTTATGGAATGAACAGGTAAAAAGCCTACGCATTACAGTGCTCCCTCCTTGGTGGAAGACTTGGTGGGCCAATCTGCTTTATGTGGTGGTGATCGGCGCCCTATTGTATTTCTTTTATTATTATTCACTAAAAACGGCTAAATTGAAGAATGAATTGGCTTTTGAACACAAGAGCCATGAAAAAGATCAGGAACTGGCACAGCGGAAACTTAGCTTTTTTACGAATATTTCACATGAAATCAAAACACCGCTAACTTTAATTCTTGCCCCCATAGAAAAATTATTGGGGATGAACGAAGGCAACAATAAAATTCAAAATCAGCTCATGTTGATGCAGCGGAATGGAGAACGCTTGTTACGGTTAATTAACCAGTTACTGGATTTTAGAAAATTTGAATCCGGTAACGTGACGCTGCAGGCCGCTGAGGGAAATATGGTTCGTTTTATTAGAGAGATTCTAATGGCCTTCGAATCTTATGCAAGCCACCGTAAAATTGAGCTAAAATTGGTGCCTGATGAGCCGCGTATAAGAGTTTGGTTTGACAGGGATAAATTTGAAAAAGTGATTTATAATGTGTTGTCCAACGCGCTTAAGTTTACACCAGAAGGTGGGCAAATCATCGTTCGGATCAAAAGAAATTCTGTAAATCCCGGAGAATCTGTTTTAATAGAAGTAGAAGATAATGGTGTTGGTATTCCGGCCCATCGGATCAATAAAATTTTTGAGCAGTTTAATCACTATAATGATAGTGGCATTAATGCTGATGGTACGGGCATAGGGCTCGCTTTTTCTAAAGAGCTAGTAGCCTTACATCATGGAAACATAAGTGTAGAGAGCACGGTTGCAAGTAATCAAAAACAAGGGAAAACCTGTTTCACCATTATGCTGCCCTTGGGAAACACCCACCTTTCGGATGGAGAGGTTATCCAAAATTATAAAGATAGTGAAAATATTGAAGGGTATCGCGATGTCGGCGTGTCTGAAGTGGCTAAGCTTGCCATGGAAAATCGAAAGCAGCAGGTGCTGCATACAGCTGATAAGGAGAAACTTATTTTATTGGTTGTAGAAGATAATGCGGACGTACTGGAATTTATTGCTTCACATTTCGAAAATGATTTTGAAATCCATAAAGCAAGTAACGGACTAAAAGGTATGGAATTAGCATTTAATACCATTCCTGACATTATTATCAGTGATGTAATGATGCCCGAAATGAATGGTATTAGTCTTTGTAAAGAATTAAAGTCTGATACCCGCACAAGCCATATTCCGATTATCCTGCTAACAGCCCGTACGCCCTTAATATTTAAAATAGAAGGTCTCGAAACAGGGGCAGATGACTATATCACCAAACCCTTTAACCTGAGTGTGCTAGAAGCGAGAATATGGAATTTATTAGAATCCCGACAAAAATTACGTGATCGGTATAGTAAAGAAGTAACCCTCCAACCGAGAAATATAGCCATCACCTCGCCTGATGAAAAGTTTATTGAAAAGGTCATGCACTTCATCGAATCGAATATGGCAGAGCCCAGTCTAAGCGTTGAAGAACTCGGTAAGGAAGTGGGCATGAGTCGGGTAACACTCTACCGAAAAATCAAGGCCCTGACTAACCAGACAGCAATTGAATTTATACGGAGTGTAAGGCTTAATAGGGCTGCTCAACTGCTGGCACAGCATAAACTTAATGTAAATGAAGTCGCTTATATGGTTGGCTTTTTAGATATCGATTATTTTAGACGGTGTTTTAAGGAGCAATTTGGCCTTACACCGAAAGAATATGCCAACGCTGCGAGTGATACCGACCCTGTAAAACCTTTTTAGTACTTAACTGCTATATTACAATTACCCTGCACATTTGAACGATATGGCGTTGCTTAAGGCTTAGCTTATCCTTAATTTTAGGAAAGCAATAAATTGTATGTATAGCAGGTATTTTTCAGTTATCGTCATTGCACTAAGTGCGTGGATTTTTGCCAGATAGATAAGGATGTTATGCCAGGGCCGGAAACCGTCTACGCTTCCATTGGACCGAAGTGGGCCAATGTCGCCAATACGCCATTCCGTTATTGGAAAAGGGAGTCTTAACCTAAACATTAATGTTATGATAGCATTTCATTCCATTGCGGGATCGCTGTAGCTATTTTACCGGTTGGAACAAGATATGTTCTAAAATATTACAATAAAGCAAAACATACTCACGCTACATTAAACCTGCATATTTGTACGATCTGTCTGCTTATTAGATGCTCAGGTATCCTTAAATTTGTATTGACAACTGAATATAAACCACCGTATTTACAAATATGCCGCAAGCATGTGATCAGGGGTTTTCATACTTGAACATAAATTATGCAGACTATTATTTCGTGAAAGCCATGCTCCGCTATAAAAATTTAGGCCTTTAAAAAGAACTATGAAAATAACACGCTATATCTTTTTGATCAGCTTCCTCTTTGTAACTTCAGCAAAGAGTCAAACCCTGTCTTCGAGGCAAATTAAAGCCGATTTAAATCAGGTTGTGGGCAAGAAAAGCACGGTATTTAACGAATGTGTAGGCGCTGGCCGCGCAAGCGAAGGGCTGCGTGCCGACTGGCAGCAGCAGCTGGCAACAGTAAAAAAAGATATCGGATTCCGATACATTCGCTTTCATGGATTGCTCAACGATGAAATGCGTGTTTATACCATAGACAAAGAAGGAAATCCGGTTTACAACTGGCAGTACGTTGACAAACTATACGACTATTTATTAAGCATACATATCCGTCCCTTTGTTGAGCTGGGCTTTATGCCGCCTGATCTTGCCTCCGGCACAAAACTGATTTTCTGGTGGAAGGGAAATGTTAGCAAACCTAAATCCTATGAGCACTGGGACGAACTGATCCGTAAATTAGTTGCCCACTGGCAGGAAAGATATGGAAAAGAGGAAGTAGCGAAATGGTATTTCGAAGTTTGGAATGAGCCTGATCTCGGCGGCTTTTTTGAAGGCACGCAAGCGGATTATTTTCAACTCTATACCCATACCGCCAAAGCGATAAAAAGCGTATCCCCCGATTACAGAGTGGGAGGTCCGGCAACTTCCGCCATAAAATGGATAGATGATTTCTTAACTTATTGTAACCAGCACAAACTGCCTGTCGATTTTGTATCTACCCATGATTATGCTACCCACTCTGTGCTGGATGAATTCGGCACCAAAAAGAAAACATTAAAGGATAATCCGGATACCATTGCACTGAATGTTAAAAAAGTAAGGGCCCAGATCGATGCTTCGGCCTATAAAAATGCTGAACTGCATTTCACAGAATGGAGTACTTCCTCTTCCTCCCGAGATCCCATCCACGATAGCTATCAGAACGCAACCTTTATCTTAAATACCTTAAGGAAAGCCACCAACAGTAATTCCTTGTCATACTGGACATTTACCGATATCTTTGAAGAAGCTGGCCCCGCGCTTACGCCTTTTCACGGTGGATTTGGACTGTTAAACCTTCAGGGCATTCGCAAACCGACCTATTATGTTTATAAATTTTTAAATGAACTCGGAGAAACCGAACTGATCAACGACGATGCCTCTTCTTATGTATGTAAAACAAAAAACGGAGATGTGCAGGCCCTGGTTTGGAATTTTTCCTTTACCGGCGGCAACACCTTTAACCAGGAATTTTTCATCGAAGACCATCCCTCTTCCTTAAAACAGAACGCCGAACTGGAAATCTCCAACCTGAAAAATGGAAATTACTGCATGGAACTTTACCAGGTCGGCTATAAAAAGAATGATCCTTTTGCCACTTATTTTGACATGGGAAAACCGTCACAGCTCAGCAGGGCGCAGGTTTCAGCGCTGGAAAAAGCATCCTCCGGCCTGCCTGTAGATACAGGCACCATTACGATTAACAACGGCACCTTCAAAAAGAAACTGCAGTTAAGAGATAACGATATTTTCTTTGTGAAGCTTATCCAGTTAAACCAATAAAAAACCGAGGGCAAATCATGAAGAAAAGTGTATTCATAATTGCCATTATCATCATTATTGAATCATGGACTTCGCATTTCTTTCAGTTCATGATACAATAAGCCCGCACATTTGTACGATGTACCACTTATTTCAAAGCGCTGTGAACCTTAAATTAGCAGTCAGAAACCAAAATAAACTATCTGTAGTTATGAAACTTCACCGTTCCAGGCATAAGCATTGTTTCCATGTTTGTATTCAAATAAGCAGCTTGTTTTTAACTGCTTTTTTATTTCAGGCGCAGGCTTCAAATTATTACATCAACAGCCGTACAGGCCGTGATAACCATAGCGGAAAAACAAAAGAACTTGCCTGGAAGAGTCTGGCGAATCTGGAAAAAGGAATATTTTTACCAGGTGATAGCATTTTATTTGCCAAAGGCTCAGCCTATACCGGTGGGTTTACTTTTCGGGATTCCGGCACCGCGGAAAAGCCCATCGTGTTTTCAACTTACAGCGTTGGCGCAGATGTTATACTGAGAACACCTCGGGAAGCGTTATCACCCCTTTTTGAGCAATATGGCGCAGGCCCGGCGCCTTCCTTTACCAATCCAGACTGGGAGGTGTTAAATGGCAATATATTTCGGATTGAGGGAAGTTATATCATCATAGACGGAATGTACTTTCACGACAATACAAATCCGCCAAGTTCCGACAAAAAGAATAAAAATGTGCAAAAAATGGGGGCTGTATACCTGGCCTTGGAAACCCACCATAATATCGTGAGAAACTGTGAATTCTTTCACACCCCGGTGGGAATCAAAATTAAGGGAACAGATAACCTGATTAGCCATAACTATTTGCACGATGCCAGTAACATGATGGCTTATTCTTGGGGGCCTATTGCAATAATGGTTGTAAAGGGAAGTAATGAGATCGCCTATAATAGAATTGAAAATTATGGAGCCTATGGTGGGCCTTATGGTTCCGATGGTGGCGTAATAGAATTGGATGGGGTGGATGACGATTTTAATGCAAACAAGGTTGCTATTCATCATAATACATCTATTAATAATCATGGTTTCTTGGAAATTGCAGCTCGTAATGTAGACAGCATTACCGTTGCCTATAACTTAAGTGACGATCGCAACCAGTTTATCGGAGGCGGTTCTATGAAAGTACAGGTGCGTAACAATACCATCATTAGAACACGGGAGCCAAACGTGGATCGTTATGTATTCTGGACATTTAACCCCGAAAGTACGGAGATAACCGTGATCAACAACGTCTTTTATCTGGCAAAAGACCTTCAGGTATTCGGTCCTGTAAAACAAGTGAAGGGACATGTGCGGGTAGCTATCGGCGAACAGATCCATCAACATAACTTGTATTTTTCAGAGGGGAATGACGATCCTGTGGGTATTGCTTTGGGAAAGGGTGATATTATTGCCAACCCTCTCTTTGTGGATTTAGAAAATAGGAATTTCCGGCTCACAGAAAGAAGCCCTGCGCGCCGCCGTGGTATTGTTACTGTATATAGCCAAGATCTTGACGGATATCCTGTACCCGCTAAGAAGCCCTGCTTAGGCGCATTTGAATTTTAGGCCGGTGAATTAGCGTGTTGAGACTAAGCTAAACCATAGAAGTAACAAAATAAATTATGATAAACATTATAAACCAATAACCTCATGAAACAAATAAAAGACTTAGCAGGCTTTTTCCTGCTTTTTATCTTATTGGCATTATGTGCCTGTAGTAAAAAAAATGCAGAATCGGAAGTTCCTGATCCGCCGTCACCACCGGTCATTACCGATGGCCCGGCAAATGCTAACTTGAGCAATATCGCGGTAACGGTGGATTGTAACCAATCACAGGGTTCTATTTTCCGTTTTGAGCAGGCTAATACGACGTCGACTACCAGTCCGCTTCCTGGCGATAAATCCAGGATTTGGCTACAAGGACTTCACCATAAGGTAGTACGGGTATGGATACAACTTCGGTATGTAAAGAACAAAGGCTATAACTATAAATATGAGGGCAGCAATGTCCCCCTGGAAGATGCGCTTACTTATTACTCCACTATATCGGATTCCTTATTGGTTTGCATGAGTGCCTATAATGGCACGGCAGCCAGTCCAATGCCAACGGCGGGAGCCAATTATCAGGATTTTGTTAAACAAACGGTAATCTATTACAAGAACAAATTTCCGAAGATAAAGTATATTCAGGTGGGCAATGAACCTGATTATAATGGGGATGCTATTGATAGTTATTACCCTTATTATAAAGATTATTATAAGGGAATTGCTGCCGCAAATGCAGCGCTCAATTTAACAGGCGATAAACGGATATTAATCAGTAATGGTCCCTTTACCAGTACAACAACCTTCGGCGATATGTTACCTTATACCAATCAGTTTTTGGCAAAATATGCGGCGGATACCGACCCAGATAAACATCTTGATTTCTTTAGCTTTCACTGTTATACAGAAAATGATAATCCGAAATCCATAAGTGATGATCGGACCCAGTTGGATAATCTGATGAGTAATCACGGACTCCCAAAGATTCCTGTTTTTATTACGGAACTTGGGATTTACGGTGGATCGTATATCCCCTCGGCATGGACAGAAGTGGACGCCGTTACCGCTCAGGCCCCGGGGCAGCTGGCTAAGCTATATAACCTCTATGAAGGGGGGATAGACCGCGTGTTTAATTGGGCAATTTTCCATAATACGATTACCCGGAAGAGTGAGCTGGCAGATCTTCAAAATGCCTATACGTATCCTTATGGCAATGCTCTGCAATGCAGTAGCGAGTTGTCGGCTCGCGGCACCCGTATCCAGACCGCCTTAACGAAAGCGCTTGATAGCAAGGGGCTTGGCATTAACAGTATGGCTGCCATGGGTAATGATAAAGGTATTGCTGTTTTGGTATGGAATTACAATTTTACCAATACGGTAGCTGATCAATCAGGTAATATTATGGTCAAAAATATTCCCAAAGCCATGTTCCCCAATAAAATTCAGCGCAAAGTTTATCTCATAGATTCCAGGAACAACAATTTTTTTAATAATTCGAATCAGCAGAGCCTAACGGCTTTAAGCGATGATTCTTTTGACTATAGTGCATCGGTCGGTATACCGTTGACGCTTGAAAAAAATTCAGTCGCATTAGTTGTTTTAACACCGCAATAATTTTAAGTCCTCCAAAAAGATGAATAACAGACACGATATTTCCCGTAAACATTTTATAAAAGGCTGTTCGGCAGCGGTTGGGCTATTTTCCGTAGGTATGAATGGGGCAAGCAGGTCTACCAAAGAAGAACCCCATATTTTCTACAAGAGCCATAATGAAAATCAGCATCTGCGCAACCCTGCTCAAATAAGAGGGTCTTGGGTGCGGGTTGGCCATATACAAAGCGGCGATATCCAGTTAAAAGGATGCAGGTTAGTGGTTGATAAGAAGGAACATTCTGCAGTGCATCAAGCCGCTTCGTTTTTAGCTGAAGATATAGCACAGATCAGTGGTTACCGTCCATCAATTGAAGAAACAATAAATCAACAGGGAATACATATTGTCTTGACCACTCTCGGAAATACCGATTTGCCTGATGACATAAATTGGACCAGTCTGCAAGGTAAATGGGAGGCTTTCAGGATAGCTACTAACAACAATACCGTATGGTTGGTTGGCTCGAATTTTCGTGGAACGGCTTTTGCCGCTTATACGCTAAGCGAGCGCTTGGGGATAGACCCTCTTTATTTATGGACAGGCTATACGCCGCAGCGGAATACAAACCTCATCCTTCAAAAGACAGACTTTTTTGCCGATGAACCAACTATAAAATACCGGGGTTTTTTTCACGACGATGAAGATGTGCTTCCGCGACCTTTTGATAAATATGGCTTTCCTTTACGTATTGGGGATGTTCCATTGGAGTGGTACCAACGTTTTTTTGAAACTTCCCTTCGTTTGCGGATGAATATGACGGCTCCCTATGTCCGTGTTCATCGGCGATATGAAGTGCAAAAATGTGCCAGCGACTGGGGACTCTATTACACTTCCCATCATTATGACATTTTGCTTTCCAATCCTTTTGGGATCGAACGATTTTTTCTGGCCGAAAAGCGGGGTGTAAGCACCGATTGGGATTGGTTTAAAAATAAAGAAAATATGATCCGCTACTGGCGCGGTGGTGTTGAGGAGAATAAAGCAATTCAGGCGATATGGCCAGTTGGTTTGCGAGGAACGGACGACCATGCCTACGAATTTCCTAAAGATACTTCCGAAAAGGAGCAGGCGAAGGTATTTCGTGAAGCAATTGATATTCAAGTGAACACCGTAAAAGAAGTAAGTGGAACGGGAGAAAAGCCTGTTTTCCATTTTACATTGTATACGGAGATGCTGGAAAAATATAAGAACCACCCTGAATTGTTTGACGTACCGGACGATGTTATTTTGGTCTGGCCAGATAACAATGATGGCATCATGCGCGATCTCCCAAACGGAACAGATAACTGGAAACATGGTGTATACTACCACTTGGCATACTATGGCGGTGCACCAACCAAGCAAGGGCCACATGTTATTTCTCCGATGCGGATAGCCCAACAATTTAAAAATATAGTTCATGCAGGCGCAACAGAGTTTTTATTGGTTAATGTAAGCGAGATGCGTGAGCATGTCATGGAAGCTAGGATGATTGCCGACATCGGCTGGGATGCTTCCGTCGTTTTACAAGGGCCTAATCCTGCCGTCGAATATATTAAATGGTGGGCCAATGAATATTTTGGTATTCCTAAAGCAGAGCAGATTCTCCAGTCGTATCAAGCCTATTACGATTTGTTTGACCGTTCAGAGAAAACCTATTATGGAGCGGTACTGGTAGAAGATATGTTGGATAAACTTCATAAAAGATTCACTGGGAAAGAATATGAACAGCCCGACAAATCAAAGGTAATCGAACTGAAAGCCAGAGCGGCTAAATATCAGTCGGCTTTTGAGACCATGAAGCAAGTCCGTACTTCCTTGAACCGGGTGCAAAAGCAGTTCTTTTATGAACACGTGGAGTTTGGCTTAGCGATAGACTATCGGCCGATACAAGCAGTAATCATACTTTTACAAGCCTTACAGGAACCTGACGAGGCTAAGGCATGGGGGCTCGTCGCGGAAGCAGCTGAGCCTTTAGAACAGTTAGAAATTGAAATTTTACGTGCCGAGCGGCCGCCCTTTGATAATTGGTATCAACCCACTTGGATTAAAACACCCATTTCGCCATTTAATGTCCATCGATCCTATACCCAGATTCGGGAATTTATTACGAACGACGGAAAAATATCTCCCGTAAAAAAGAGCGTGCCCATTGGCCATAATATTGAAGGGGCTAAATTATGGACTACCTATTTGGAAGCAGCGGAAAAAATTAAAGCCACATATTAATGATTGTTTCTATATAGTTGGCCCTAATACCTATTTTTCTTTTACCGGTGCCTTTGGTCTTGAGGGCGACGGCGGAAGTTGGTCAGGAGCGTTTAACCATTGATCGAAGAGCGTCTTCATTTCAATAAAAGGCGTGTTTACAGTATCCTTCGGAGTGTCCTCTCCTGGATTTTCCACGAGATTAAACAAGCTTTCGGTTATGTTTGCCCGTTTATATTTGCCTACCATTCCATTATTTCCAACATGATCTACTGTTTGATAATCATGCTTGCCATGGTATTTCCAGTCACCTTTTCTGATGGCCTGTAGCAGACCCTGGGTATAGAACGGGATAACCCGGTTATTAAAGCTCTTTTTATTCTTTGCACGAATAAGCGGCAGCAGACTTTTTCCGTCATGCTTTGCCGTTGGTTTTATTCCAGCTAGTTCGGCGAGCGTAGGATAAATATCCACCATATTGGCCGGGACATCAATATCAGGCTGATGCCCTAAACCTTTGATTAAGAATGGAACACGCTGCCCACCATCAAAACTGGTAAACTTCCCTTCGCGGAGGCTAGCGGAATTGCCTGCCCAGTTACCCCAGATGAGCCATGGACCATTATCCGAAGTTACAATAATAACAGTATGCTCATATTCGTTCTGTTCTTTAAGCGTTTTAACGATTTGCCCAACGGACCAATCCAGCTCCATCATAACATCGCCATATAAGCCTTTTCCTGATTTATCTTTAAACTTATCCGAAACCGCCAATGGAACATGGGGCATACTATGGGCCAGGTACAGAAAAAATGGTTTGCCCTGTTGCTCCCGGATAAATTCAATACTTTGCTGCGTATAGTTGGTGGTCAATTGTGCCTGATCAGGATTTTTATCGACCACTTTCTCATTGCGGTAGACAGGAAGATCAGGTGTCGTTTTTCCATTCGGCAACATGTCGTTAGAATAAGGCAAGCCATAATAAAAAGAGAAGCCATATTGTAAAGGGAGGTATTCAGGAGTGTCGCCCAAATGCCATTTGCCCACGAGGGCACTGGTATAACCTTTTATCGCCAAGCATTGCGGAATGGTTTGATACTGGTGTGATAGGCTGACGATATCATGAGGGAATAGTACGCGTGTTATACCATTATGATTGGGATAGAGCCCAGTGAGTAAGGAAGCTCTCGACGGGGAGCAAACATTGGCACCAGCATAAAAGTTGGTAAACTTAATGCCTTCGGCAGCGAGCTGATCGATATGAGGCGTAGGTACATTGCCGCCAAAACAAGCGAGATCCTGGTAACCCATATCGTCCATGAGTACGATAACGTAGTTCGGTAATTGTTGTTGCTGGGCCTTGATTGGGAAGTATACAAACATCATACTGTAAATAATCCCCAACTTTATGCCGATTGCGGTAACGTTGTGCAGATTGTTCCTGTTCATTTTTATAATGACGTATTAGGGTTTCCGTATTTTAGGAAACGCTGTTTTTAATTATTTTGTTTCAAAAAGTGCATGCTGTAGGCCATAATAAGCAGATTTTCGGGTATAATTTTCATCCAGCAGCAGCGGATGCTGGTTAAGTAGCCATCCGGCATCGTTATTATCCCGAACACCCCATAAAGAAATCAAATCAATACCTCCTGCGATGGCTGCTTGTACGTAATGGTCGTAATCTTTCTTTTGCTGGTCTGCAAGCATGGGAGTCCAAGGTTGTATTTGTGAATTGACTTTATTTGCTGCAACATCCAGTTCCGTAAGATAAACACCCAGGCCCAATTGCCTGAATTTTTGTATGGTGTTTGTGAGATCGCTAAAATTACCTGTTGGGTTATCGCCAATCCATACATGGGCCTGAATGCCTACAACATCAACAGGCGTATCGGTAGCCAACAGGTGTTTTAAGAGCTGGTAATAGGCTTTATGTTTATAATAGTAAGTAGAGGAAGACTCACCATGTTCAATACCATAATCCCTTAACTCTAACAGTGCTTGCGTGATTTCTCGGCAATATCGGAAGGCCTTGCCCACAAATATCGGGTGCTTCAAATTGATTTGGTCACTGCCTGTAAGACCAGAAGCATCGTCCTCCCAACCCATATCGTTCCATTTCATGGTGCGGTAGGTGCCATCATTATTAAAAAGTTCGTTCGCTACACACCATTCATCCACTTTTGTTTTATTGTCATTACTCGTCATAATTTCGGCTACCAGATTTTTCAGCATGACATCCATTTCCTCTGGTGTGAAATTACCTGTGGTAAACCACGAAGGCATATAGTTATCGGGTCCTACAATAAGCATGGCCATTACCTTATCGTACTGCTGCCTGCTCCAGTTGATAACCGCATTGACATCATTGAAATTAGACGGGCCGGTTATGCTCCAACGAGACGGACCCCAAGTCGCTTGGCCGATATTAAACTCACGTTTACAGAAATCAGTGTAAACGCCATTGGGCGAAGCATCGTATATAACACCATCCGATACGCCACCGCCATAACTGATGAGGCTGCCGAAAAAGATATTTTTTGTTTGGGCCAGATCCTTTAAGCTTCCCGTAATTACGGGTTGCGTTTTGCTTTCTGCAAAGAACGTATCTATTGCCAATTCAGGAAAGAAAGCCGTACGGTATTGAATATCGGTAGTTAAAGGGCCGGGTTTAAGATTTTCGAGTAGGGTAGAATCTGCAGTGGCCGGTACCTTCAATGTATGGGCAAGGTTATTCATGTCCGTATACGTAACCTCGGTTAATAGGCCTTGGTCGGCCTTGCCCCAGATGATCAAAGCCTTTCCGTTTTCGTAAAAAATGTCGTTTACGGGTCTATTCGGTAAGGATTTTTCGTACTGGCTGCCCCATGCTTGTCCGCTTACTTTTATTGGAATGGATGTATTTCCATGGGCATCGGAAGTAATGATCTCAAAAGCATAATTTCCTTCATCCAAAGGGCCAATGATGGTACTTATGGTATCTGTTTCGGCTTCTGTATTTATGGGGATTTCCACAAAATCCTTTCGGTCGTTCCAAAATACTTTGGCACTGACAAGGTCAGCGTTTGGAACGACAAATTTTATCTGTAGGCGGTTTTTGCCGGTATAAATACGTACAACATCGGCTTTACTTGCATATTCCCGTTTATCACCTTTAAATAAGGGGTTATCTTCCTTACAGCCTGTAAGGAAGATGATAAAAAATACAAATCTGGCTAGGTAGCCTAAACAATCATGAGTGATATTTTTCATTCAATCTATATTATTTTAGGTCAAAAAGAGCTTTCTGAACGCCATAATAGGCCGGTTTTCTATGGTAATACTGATCCAGCAATAAAGGGCTTTGGTCTAACCGCCAACCGATGTCGTTATTATCCCTTGCTCCCCATAGGGAGATGAGGTTAACCCCGCTTTCAACGGCGGCCTTTATGATGTTATAATAGTCGGTTTTTTGTTGTGTTGCAAGTGCTGCTGTCCAAGGCTGGGGCTGCCCGCTTTTGAGTAGAGAGACAATGTCTAACTCTGTCAAATAAACATCGAGGCCTGATTCCTTATAGCGCTTGATCGCCTGCTTAAATCCATCATACCCTTGGGCCGGCACGTCGGCATTCATATTGGCTGCGGTACCTACGGCGGTTCCTTTACCGATCATGATATGCGATTGGATGCCGACAACATCAAGTGGGCGGTTCGTTGCCTGTAAATGCTTGACCAATTGGTAAAAAGCCTTATATTTAAAGAGGAATGGATTCTGCGGATCGTTATTCTCGATCCCATAGTCTCTCAGCTCCAAGAGGGCATTGGTTAGTTCACGGCAATATTGGAATGCCTTGCCTACAAAAACTGGGTGTTTTAGATTAATTTGGTCATTACCGGTAAGACCAGAGGCATCTTCTTCCCAGCCCATATCGTTCCATTTCATCGTACGATAGGTACCATCTTCGTTAAAAAGTTCGTTGGCCACGCACCACACATCAACCTTTGATTTATTGTCGTTGCTGTTCATGATTTCGGTAATCAGGTTTTTTAGCATGACATCCATTTCCTCTGGTGTGAAATTACCTGTGGTAAACCACGAGGGCATATAGTTATTCGGACCTACAATAAGCATGGCCATTACCTTATCGTACTGCTGTTTGCTCCAATTGATAACAGCGTTTACTTCATTAAAATCGGAGGGTCCCGTTATGCTCCAGCGTGAGGGCCCCCAAGTAGCTTGACCGACATTAAATTCACCGTTACAGAAATCCGTATAGATTCCGTTGGGAGAACCATCATAAATAACGCCATCTGTTACACCACTTCTCCCAAAGCTGATCAAGCTGCCAAAGAGGATATTTTTGGCATTGGCCAAGTTCTTTAAGTTACCGGTGATTACTGTTTGTGTTTTGCTGTCGGCAAAGAATGTATCTATCGCCAAATCGGGCACGTATGCAGTATGGTACTGAATAGCCGTTGCCAGGGTCTCTGGTTTGAGGTTTAACAATTTAGTGGAATCTGCTACCGCCGGTACCTGTTTTTTATGCTCCACATTGTCCACATCGGTATAGGTAACTTCCGTCGTGACTTCTGCCGGCGCTGCATGTTCCCAAAGAATTACAGCTGCACCGTCTTCGTAAAAGATATCACGGATAGGCCTATTTGCAAGTGATTGGATATATTGGGAACCATACACCTTACCGGATACTTTTACGGGAATTGACCGATGTCCTTTTGCATCTGAGGTTATGATTTCGAATACATAGTCACCTTCGTCCAAAGGTTCGATTAGCGTACTGACGGTGTCCGTGTCTGCCGTCTTGGATATAGGAATGGCTAATGAGTCTTTCCTGTCGTTCCAAAATATGGTAGCGTTCACGATACTGGTATCCGGTGCGGTAAAGCTTATTTTCAAGCGATTTTTCCCCACATAGGACATGGCGGAATCTGCTTTATTGCTATAGATACGTTTGTCCCCTTTAAATAAAGGCTCATCGCGCTTACAGGCATTAAGAGCCAAAAAAATGCACGCCAAAACGAAGAGGCATATGCGGTGATAAGAAGTGCTGTTCATCTTCATGGCTTATAATCCTAATACACTTTTCCAGGTTACTCCAATCCTAATGCCGTCAATGCTGGCATCCAGAACACCTGTAGCTTGCCTAATGACTACATCACTGAGGTTTGTAGGTGCGTTACCAATAGACGACACTGCCGAGGCTTCCGTTGGTTCTGTCGTTGGAATGGTTCCATCGATGATATACATCGAAGATACTTGTGCAGCAAAATCGTATTTTATCACAACCAGATAGGTGGTGCCGTATTGAAGGCCGGGAACATATTCAACAGTAGTATATTTACCCACACCTAAGGATAGGTTACCATTGCCATCGTCCTTTGCAAAAAGCCGGTTAAAGAAGGTTCCACTGTTGTCGCGCAATGAGAGAAAGAAATCGCCTGAGGTGCTTCGGGAAATATTGATCAGTTGTGCCATATAAATAACCCCAGTGCTTTGTTGGCTAAAAGTTCTGGTGATATCTTCCCTTGAACCACTTCCGTTTTGCGAAGTAGCAGCACCACCAATAGCAGAACCGCCATATCCTGAGAACGACAAACCCGATGGGATGTATTTTACAGCTAGGGTTCCTCCGGCCGAATAGGGCGCCCACTTCCCTCCGCTGATGCTCACGAGGTCGCTTTCTGTAGCACCATAATCAAAATTCTCATCCAGTAATAATACTTCCGGTGGAGGAGCGGTTTCGATGCCGCTTACCGTAATCACCACATCTGTTGCATTCTCGGAAGCATGTGTAATCGTGCCCGTCAAAACTCCTTCTGTACCTGCGGTAGGGGTAAATTTTACATAAATAGGTATATCGACGTCATTACCATCAACTTCCAATGCACTGCTGAATACAACATTATCTAACGATATCTTGAAATTTTCTGAAGCAGTAATGACCACATTGCCCGTGAGGTTGCTGCCAGAAATAGTATAGGTTTCAGCATCCGATTCGGCACCGGTAGCTACCTCGCCAAAATCGGCCAAGCTAGAAACCGAGGCAGTTATCGTCGGTGGCAAGATGACCCTATTACCGGTCAGGGTGATGGTGGTTTTAAGCTCCGGATTGCCTAAGGACAATCCGCCGGTTGCCGCGCTTATATTGAGTGCTATGGTTTTATCGTCCAGAAAATTATTGGCCGAAGTGACGGTAAAAGATGCGGTTGAATCTCCTTTTTCCAGATTAAGGGTAATCTTGCCATCAACAGCAGCGGGATTGGTTGTATATTCACTATCGTCTGCGGTGCTACTGGCTAAGATGCTGATAACCATTGTTCCGGCTTTTTCGAGTGGACGGGGCAACAATAGGGCGATTTTAAATGGGTCGGTAACATTCTTCTCAATGACATAAGTTCTGCTATTGAATCCAACGCGAGTTGGTATTATGAGTTCAGGCAAATTCTCTTTACGGCAAGAATTAAAAGCAATTCCTGTAAGTAAGACGAATCCGATGATTAAACTTCTGAAGTTTAATTGATAAACACGGGGTAATTTTTTTTCCATTGTTTTTGTCTTTATGGAGAGAGGGGGTTCAAAACCTATCTTTATGTTGTTTTTGGACCCCCTCCATTATCACTTATAATCCTAATACCGTTTGCCATGTGCTTGCCACTCTTATTCCATCGATAGTCGTGCTCAATGGATTGGTGGTATTCTGTCTAATGATGACATCCTGAATAGATGCTGGGCCAGAACCGATATCCGTTGTCGCATCAGGCGCAGCAGGTTCGATAACCGGTACCGTGTTCGACAATACGAACAACGAGCTTATTCCGCTATTGAAATCATACTTCGTTATCACCAGGTAGGTATTGCCATAGCTGTAATTATTGTCGGAATAGGCAACAGTGGCCGAGCTTTTGCCCACACCAAGCGCAAGCTTACCATCTATATCTTTGGCGTATAGCCTATTAAAGTAGGCTGCGGACGGATCTCTAAAGGACGAGAAGAAATCTCCGGCAGCGGGCGCAGAGCCGATGTTCAACAATTGGGCAACATATATCACACCCGAACTTTGAGGTTCGAATGAACGGGTGAGGTCTTCCCTGGAACCGCTTCCATTTTCGGAGATAGCAGCGCCTCCGATACCTGATCCGGCATATCCGGTAAATGAAAGACCAGATGGACTATATTGTATAGGATTCAGCGATCCAGAGAAAATAGTCCAGCTACCGCCACTTAAAGTGGTTAAATTCCCTCCTGTTGCTCCATATTCGAAGTTTTCGTTTAAGAGCAATACGCCAGGAATATCGGCGTTACCAATTTCTGTTCCGCTCACATTAACAATGCTACTGGCGAGATCTGTCACGGTACTGGTGATGGTACCATTTATAAGTTGATTGGTACCCGTTGTGGGCGAGAAGCGAACAAAAACCTCTACCGGTGTATCATTTGCTGCTTCAAATCCAATTTGTACAGCAGATTGAAAGGTTACATTATCCAATGAAACTTCGAAATAATCGGATGCTGATACTGTAATATCCGAGCTGAGTAAGGTACCGGCCACCGTAAAGGATTTGGATTCGGATTGCGATCCGTGCTCTACCATACCAAAATCTTCCAAGCTGGTTACAGAACTGATAACTTCTGGGACAATGGGTTTTTTGCCAATGAGGGTTATCGTAGTTGTTGCATTACTATTCGCTACCGATACGCCACCGGTAGCTGAACCGATGTTAAGAATAATGGTTTTATTGCCTTCAAAGTTATTTAATGAAGAAACCTGGAAGGAGACCTCCGTTGCACCTTTTGCTAATGGAATGGTTAGAGACCCATCGGATAATTCAGGATTGATGGTATACTCATTGTTGGCCGCAGTGCCGTTGCCTATGGATATTATGGCTGTACCCTCTTCTTCGAGCGGAAGCGATAAAGGTAACGTAACGGTTAAGGGATCAGTGGCATCCAATTCAATGGTATAGGATGTTGCTTCGAACCTGATGGTTGCCGTATTGAGTGGTATTGGCATTTTTTCCTTTACACAAGAAGAAAATAGTATAACAGCCCATATAGTTCGTATGACCGTCAGTCGTTTAGAACGTAATAAAGATAGCGTATTTGAATTCATAATTTAATCGTTTAGGATTAATAATCGATAATTACCAGCCGGGATTTTGTTCCAAATCAATTGATTTATTGACTTCAGATTGTGGTATCGGCCACAGATACCATCGTTCGGAATCAAAAACCGGTTTCCGCACATTGACAAGTTCATACGTATAACTATCACCTGTTTTTGTTATTTTCATACCGTGTAGCATTTGGTTAGAAACATTTTCGGCGATTTTCCAACGTCTCACATCCCAATAACGATGTTCTTCATAAGCGAGTTCTATTCTGCGTTCGTTTTGAATAAGCACCCGCATTTCTTCCTGATTTATTCCCTCGGGCAAACCATAATGATCGCCATCCCCGGGGTTTATGCCTGCTCTTTTTCTGAGCTGTCCGATCAGTGTATATACTTCTGGGGGAGGGGTGCCGTTCAATTCATTTAGCGCTTCGGCTCTATTGAGTAATATTTCTGCATATCGTATTAACGGCAGACATCTTTCGGTAGTCGGTGAGGTTGTGCTGGCAATGGTATTGTCATCCAGCATTTTCCGGATATAATAACCGGTACGGGTTTGGGAAGAACCAGAAGCAGCAGAATAGGCATCGGCAGAGGATCCTGTACCTACAAAGGTATAAACAGGTGTAATGGTTTTCGTGGTATTTAAACGAAGGCCACCATTGAAGAGTATGGTATAACCCAGCCTGGGATCTCGGTTTTCGTAAGGATTTTCTGCATCGAAGCCTGTTGGATTTTCGGGTGTTTTTAGATCGGTAGTAATCGGCTTCCCGTTTATGGTACCGAAAGCTTCCACCAAGTCGTGATAAGCAAAGGCGCTGCCCGACCCCGTTCTGGTGGGTGGATCCCACATGGATTCTAAAGCCCTGTTAGAAGATTGCATAGCTGCTAAGATATATTCGGTATTTACTCTTGTCGTAAATACTTTCTGGAAACCATAGCCAAGTGGGGTCGGAATATCATTAAGGCTGTATACACCAAGATTAATGACCTCTTGTGCCGCTTGTGCCACTTTTTCCCAACGTTGTTTGTCGGCAGTTGGGTAGCCAAGCACGCCTTCCAGGTTCCCATTGGGTGCTGCACGGCCATTAAAAAGCGGGCTGGCTGCATATAGTAGCAAACGTGATTTTAATGCCAGACAGGCTCCCTTTGTTACCCTTCCATAGTCAATGCCGCCACGTGTTGGTGGCAACATGTTGGCTGCAGCATTACATTCCGACTCGATATAATTTACACATTCTTCATAGGTATTCCGTTTGCCGGGCACTTCATCTTCTGCCGTAAAGACCTGATCACCTATGAGTGGTATACCGCCATAATGTTTAAGTAAAATAAAGTAATACCAAGCCCTCAAAAAGCGGGCTTCTCCAGAGAGGGTTGTTCGCAATGCCGGGGAAAGTGGACTGGTATCCATATGGGAAAGAAAGACGTTAACTCTTCTGATATCGGCGTAGGTTGTATTCCACGCATCGGTCGGAATTTGCAAGGCACTGATACTGCCGTTTTGGAATCGGATATTCCATTGGTCTCCACCAACGGCAGAATTTTCTGCTTCATCGCAAATTGAATATACACCAATGCTACCGCCAAAACGTTTAGGATTGGCACTAAAACCGATGTCTGTATATACCCGGTTAAGAAACTGAATAGTACGGGCACTATCGGCAAAAACGCTTTCCTCGTTTAAGTCTGTAGTCTCGACTTTATCGAGCAAATCTCCGCTTTTTGTACAGGCTGTTATCATGCCGATAACAGCAATCGTATAATATAAGTATCGTTTCATTATCATCTGATTATTCATTAAAATCCAATCTGAAGACCTAGGTTATACACTTTTTGCACGGGATAGGTTCCTGCACTTCCGCTTGAGGCAATTTCCGGATCCTGTTGATAGAGCGAGAAGTTCGACCAGGTGAAAAGGTCATAGCCACTTACGAAAATTCGCGCCGTACTTATCTTAAGCTTCTTTGTCCATGCATTCGGGAAGGTGTATCCTAAATCCACCGATTTAAGTCGGACGTATTTTGCATCGATTAGCCAAAAGTTTGAGCTGGTGTTCGGGCTACTTGGGCCTGCTAGTACGGCACTTAAACGGGGATAGCTTGCGGTAGTGGCAGTCTTGGGAGTCCATCGGTTAAGGTGTACCGGTTGCAGATTTCCCTGAAAGGGTATAATACCAGCTGATGCAATCCGGTAACTATAATTAAAGCTTCCCTGAAAAAGAATATTAAAGCTAAAGCCCTTATAGCTCATACCCAAGGTAGTTCCCAATACCGTTTGTGGTAGATTGGGTTTACCGATGGGAACCATGTCCAGCTGATCGATTACTCCGTCTTCGTTTTTGTCTTCATACTTCAGGTCACCCGCAGTAGCATTGGCTACGTGGGCATAACCATCAACTTCTTCCTGACTTTGGAAGAAACCAAGAACATTATATCCGGTAGCTTGTCCTATAGGTCGACCTGTTTCTGCCAACCACGGATAGCGTTGTACGGCTTCATCTTTGTAGAGGATTTTATTCTTGGCAAAAGAAAACGTAAAACTGGCTGAATAATCAAATTCGCCTGCTCTATCATGATAAGATATCTGACCATCCCAACCCTTATTCAGTGTTCTGCCCAGGTTAATAAGCGGAAGACCAACACCGATAATATTTAATACAGAACCGCGTGCAATCAATTGATCATAGCGGACATCATGAAAATAATCGACAGTTAAAGATAATTTGTTGTCTAAAGATTGAAAATCAAGACCAATATCTGTTTTTCTGGATTTCTCCCAGGTAATATCGAGGTTACCCAATGTTCCCTCTTCTATAGTGGTGGTGGTGTTATGGCTTTCTCCAAACGAGTAATTGGTGGAAGATGCGCCTGCTTGATAAATCTGCTCAAATTTGTAATTATCTCCGGTAACGTAATCCGAACCGACTATTCCGAAGGAACCCCTCAACTTCAAGAGGCTGATAAATTCGACATTCTTTTTAAACCAAGGCTCCTCGGCAATATTCCATCCTGCAGATACGGCGGGAAAGAAGCCGTATTGGTTTTTATCGACAAAGCGGGTAGAACCATTGTATGCCCCATCAAATTCGAGCAAGTAGCGTTGTTTGAAATCGTAGCCTGCACGAAAAGTATAACCACGGAAATTCACAGGTGCAGGTTCTTCGTTTTTTACGGCATTTATGTATTGGTTTTGGTTATAAAGCACCAATCCATATACATGATGATTGCCAAAGGTGCGATCATAATCCAGATTAGCCTGAATATTGGAGATCTTTCTGGAAACATTTTGATCTACATCTGCCGTTAAGGTTAGCGGTTCCAAACGATATAATTGATTTTTATGTTGGGTATAGGTTCCCGTCTCAGGATTATAGTAAAAAGCGGGAATATGACCCTCTGTACGGGAAAGACTTCTGTTATAAGACATGTCGCCGGCAAAAGAAACCCTTGTTTTTGCAGAAAGTCCTGGTGTAATGAAATCCAGTTTATGCGTACCTCCTACCAAGATATTAAGTTCATTGCGGTAGAGGCGATCGTAACCTTGTAGTGCAAGACGACCAATGATGCTGGGTTCTTGATAGGTATCTCTAGATCGGTATGCAAAGGGATAACTTCCGTCGGGATTCATAATAGGCATAGCATAAGGCGGTAAACGCTGAAAACTATTGACCGTACTCAATGGCGCCGTGGTCATATGCGGTTCCGTCGATTCGCCAATGCGCCCTGTAACGTCCAAACGCAAACTGAGGTCTTTCGTGGCCTGAAAATCCAGATTGGTACGAAAATTATACCGCTGATAAGCATAGTTGTTATCCGGTTGTCCGGTACCTTTACTGAAGTTCCTGAGCATACCATTTTGAAAAAGATAGCCTGTAGAAACAAAATATTTTACCCGTTCGCTCCCACCTGAAATGTCAATATTGTTTCGGGTTTGATAAGCTTGATTTTTAAAAATCTCGTTATACCAATCCACATCCGGGTGTCCATAAGGGTCGTCCTTATTGCGCCAGTGTTCCAAATCGTCATCACTAAACGTCGGTACATAAGTACTGCCCGAAGCTTTGGCGTCATTCATTGTGGCTTCATTATATAGGGAGGCAACGTCAAACGCACCTAAAAAACTATATTTTTTAAAAGGAAGCTGGACACCCGATTCAGAACTGAAATTGACTTTAGGTCTTCCGATTTTTCCTCTGCGTGTCGTAATAATCAATACCCCATTGGCCCCCTTTACGCCATATACAGCTGTAGTGGATGCATCTTTTAAGATGGTAAAGGTTTCTATCTCATTAGCGTCCAATTGTGCCACCTGGTCTTGATTGTATTCTACATCGTCAACAATAATCAATGGCGCCTGTCCGCCGCTATTTAGCGTATTCACACCCCTGATAAAGAAGGTGGCCCCAGTTTGACCCGGTTGACCAGAACGTTGTTGTGAAATAAAACCGGGCACCCGACCAGCAAGTGTATTTTGAATATTAGGAGTCGGTGTCGACCGTATTTCTGAGGCCGATATTGAACTTACTGCACCAGTATTGGTGATTTTTTTGGTTGTTCCGTACCCCACTACCACCACTTCATCCAATCCAGTGGCGTCTTCTTGGAGTACGACATTGATCTTGGTCTTTCCGTTCACATCCATCTCTTGCGTTAGGTAACCAACATTTGAAATGATAAGCGTTTTTGAATTGCCTTTGAGTATGAGTTGAAACTCACCTTTCTCATTGGTGGTTGTTCCATTTCCTCTGGCGTCTTTCTCTAGTATACTTACACCGGGAAGGGCGCCTGCATGATCTTTTACAATACCACGAATGGTGGTTTGTGCGAACACCAAACATGGTAGCAGGCTCCATGTTAATATGATCAGCGCTATAATTTTCTTCATATGCTCTATCGTTTAGGGTTATACGGCCGTGTCTTAGTTGCGGTTAATAGCCTTCGTTTTGTTTTAGGTTAGGATTCTTAATGACTTCGCTATAAGGTATCGCGTAGCGGTACATCCGCGGTGCGACGAATTGAAACGGTATGTTCAAGGATTCTACCTGATAATTAAGGGTTGAGCCATTGTTGGTAATACGTATCCCATGTAGCGGTTTATTATAAACAGTTTCAGCAATTTTCCAACGTCGCACATCCCAGAAGCGCTGTTCTTCGAAGGCTAACTCGACTCTCCGCTCCAGTCGGATTGCCTCCCGCATGGCAGATAGACTTAAGTTAGGATCCAAACCGTAGTTATTATCCGTACCAGGCATGATGCCTGCACGGCTTCGAATGGCTTTTAGGTAAGTATATACCGAATCGGATACGGATCCAGGACCATCTATTTCGTTTTTAGCTTCTGCAAACATCAAGAGCACATCGGCATATCTAAAAATGGGAAAGTTGTGCGTTTGATTGGAATATGCTGTGCCTGTAGCGAAATTTCCCAGAAACTTACGCATATAGTAGCCTGTTTTCGTCTGTACAGCAGCACCGCCTGGTCGGTCCTTTCCGCCGTCGAAGGTTTCTACACCACGACCTAGCCAGAGTAGACCGTTATAAAATACGGTTAAGTCTAAACGGGGATCCCGGTTGGCGTAAGGATTGGTTGCATCGTAACCGGTTGGATTGCTTCCAGACCTGACATCTTCCGTAATAGCGCGTCCACGTATGGTGGGGAAAGCGTCTACCAATTCTTGGGTAGGGCTGGTTCGGCCAAGACTTGAGGTTGACCCACTCACATATCCTATAGGAGCATTGTTAACCTCAAGATCGGTGGTGAGCGCACGCTGATAGGCTAAGATCACTTCTTTGTTGCTCCGTGTGGTAAATACATTGGAGAAAGCAGGTTCTAGCGAGAAAGCATTCAAAGCGATGACCTCAGCAGCAGCGTTCTTTGCCCGTTGCCATTTATCAATGTCATTATTTAAATTATTTAATGGGCTCGCTGCGAGTAAAAGGACTTTTGCTTTTAGTGTTAACGCTACGCCCCGGGTAATGCGCCCATAATCTCCCGTAGCAACAGGATCTATGCGTAAGCTGTCTTTTATCGCATCGCATTCCGCAACAATATAGTCTACGCATTCGTCAAAAGTATTACGTGGTAAATCTAGGTTATCCGAGAGCGTGAACACTTGGTCTCCAAGCAGCGGTACGCCGCCATAACGTTTTATCAATTCATAATAAAACATAACCCTAAGAAACCTGTTTTCTGCCCGCCAGTATTGTCCCTCTAGGAGAAGATCACGCTTTAAATGAACCTTATAAAAATTTTGCAGGAAAAGATTGGTCATGCGTATCCCGGCATAACTGTTTTGCCAGGAATCATCGGCATTGGAAAGTGCACTATATCCGCCATTCGTAAAACTGGAAATACTTGCTCCGTCTTCTGTGGGGACCGCATCATCAGAGGCCGCATCTAGCACGTTATTACCAATACGGTTAAACCCTTTAGGGAGTTTAGCATAAATGGAATTAAGAAATAAATTGGCGTTGGTACCAAGCGAATCTTTTGAATCCCAAAGGTAATCTTCGGTAATCAGCTCCAATGGTTTATCTTCCAAGCTCTTAACACAGGAGGAAAAAAGCAGTGATATGGAAATAAACAAGAAGAATAAATAGTTGTGATGTATCATGTTCTTAGCGTTCATATGGACTATAATTTAATATTTAGACCAGCATTAAAGGTTCGCCTTAACGGATAAACCGAATTGTTGTTCTCTGGATCGGTATGATCTAGTGTGCTGAAGTCGTGCAGATTAAAGCCGTTGGCAAAAATCCGTATACTGCTTACTTTAAATTTGCGTGTAAAGGCCGTAGGTAACGTATAGCCAAAATCAACATTTTGCAAACGCAGATAATCCCCAGAACGCATCCAGAATGTTGAATTCCGTTGGTTATTGTCATTTGCTCCTATAGATAGTCGCGGATAGGTCGCATTAGCAGTATTGTTGGGCGTCCATCGATTTAAATGATGCTGAAAGGCTTGCCCGTTTCCGTTATTTTGGAATTCAAATTCCAGAGGCCCAGACAAGGTGAGGTTGACATCCCGATTGGCTACGCCCTGAAAGGAGAAGCTGAGATCAAAACCACCAACTGAGAAACCTGCAGTAAAGCCATAATATAGCATTGGTTTCTGTGTACCGATTGCTGTTTCATCAAACTGATCGATAACCCCATCGTCATTTAAGTCTTTGTATTTAAGGTCTCCAGGAACGGTAGTTTTTCCGACGATGACCGGGCTATTATCAATTTCGCTCTGCGACTCATAAAAGCCTTCAGCAATATATCCAAACGTTTGCCCTACAGGCAATCCGGTGCGTTTTTGATAGCCATACTGGCGAATAACCTCATCTTGGTACAGCACCTCTGAATTAAGGAGGGATGCATTGCCTGCAATGAAGTAATTAAATCTACCCACTTTGTCGTTCCATGAAACACTGTTCTCAAAACCAGTATAGCGGTTTCGGCCTATATTTTCTAATGGAAATTCTTGTCCGATAAGTTGGGAAGAGGTTCCCCGGGTTTGCATAAGATCAAAATAAGTGTCATTAAAATATTCTGAGGTTACGCTTAAGCGGTTAGTAAGCAGTGCGATGTCCAAACCGATATTTAATTTATCTGCTTTTTCCCAGGTAACATTGGGGTTAGCAAGAGTCAATTCGGAATATCCTCTAGCGGAAACAGGCGATTCACCTCCAAAATAATAGACGGCGCTAGTTCCCGTATTGTCATAATATTGATCGTAAACGTAGTAACCTACATTGTTATTTCCCGTTCTGCCATAGGTAATTCTTGGTTTTAAGGTATTTAGCCAAGTCAGATTAGCCAGAAAATTTTCTTTGGCTATATTCCATCCCAAGCCACCAGCATAGAACATGCCGAAGCGACTGCCTGGCCTATAGCGGTTAAAGCCGCCATAACTTGCTGCGGCTTCTGCAAAATATTTTTCCGCATAATTATAGCTTATGTTGGATGCATAATTGGTATAAATAGCCGGTAAGGTTAAATTCAGTGTAGTGGATTGCCTATCGGTAAACAATAATGCGTGAATGGCATGTTCGCCAAACGTCTTGTCGTAGCCTAAATTTAATTTACCATAGGTATAGGTTCTGCGGGCATTGAATGCGAACGAAGTCCGTTGCGCAACGTTGGTGCCTATTTGTTGATAGCTTGTTGAACCTAAGGGCATATTGTTGTAGACGGCAAAATCCTTGGATCGATCCACCGTTTGATCTACCGTGTTATTATAAGAAACATCACCTTTAATCCATAAACCTGCTAATAGTGCGTCTAATTTTTGGGTAACGGAGAGATCGGCGGAGAGATCTCTAGACGTACCTTTTAAATAACCAGAATTGTTAATGAGTCCGGAAATATTACGATTATAGGTAGAGGTGCCCGCGAGAGAACCATCACTATTAAATACGGGATAGGCATTATTTGGCGTGGCGCCTAAGGCCGTAAAAATGGTTGAGCTCTTTCCTCCAGCTTCGAGTGCGCTCTGGATACGGCCAAAAATATTGAGATCAACCCTAAGGGTCTTGTTCAGGTCGACGCTGACATTGGAACGTATTATATAACGGTCTACGTTATTATTGGTATTATAGGTGTTGATATCGGAAGTTTTCAGAAATCCGCCTTCATTCTGATAATCAAGCGCAACATAGAATCTGGCCGTTTCATTGCCACTCTGCATATTTACATTGTACCGGCTTATGGGCGCGCTTTTATTGAGGAATAAATTTTGCCAATTGTTATCGGGATGACCATAAGGATCGGATCCATCTCGATAGGTAATGATATCTGTAGCAGAATAAGCTGGTGCCTGGCCATCGTTATTCAGTGCTTCATTATAAAGTATGGCATAATCGGCTGCCGAAACGGGTTTCGGTAGATTAATCAGACGCTCTGCCCCCTGTTGGATGCTGGCCGATAATTTGAAAGGCGAAACTACAGGCCGTTTTGTCGTTACAAAGATGATGTTATTGGAAGAGCGTTGGCCATACGTCACGGTCGATAGCGCATCTTTAAGAATAGTAATCGACTCGATGGATTCAGGTTCGATAGAGGTAAAGTCTCGAGGCACTCCATCAATTAGTATCGTCGGATTCTGCCCCCTTATCCTGAAATCTATGACCGAGGTAGGATCGTCTGTATCCTGTACACCACTACGTTGCCTGGTATATAAACCCGAAAGCCTTCCCGGCAAGGCCTGAAGAAAAGAAGGTGCCGGTGTAGTTACGAGCTGATTAGTATAAACCGTTGAAGTAGCTTGTAATAGCTCAGTTTTTCGTTGAATCTTATTAAGCAGATAAAGGTATTGCGTTGAGTCTGCTGCGGTGGAATCGATAGCAGACTCTTGGGCAAATGCCATCTTTGCTACCGAAAGTAAGACCAGCCAAATAAGTGATCGTACTATTTTTCGTTTTAAGTAGTTATTATACATAAAATGATTTATAAGGTTTCATAAATTGGTACGGCGTATCCTTTCCAACGCTTAGGCATTTTTTGAAGTGTATTCATTAATTAAATGATGAAGCGGTCTAAAAAGTCGCTGCCGTCATATCGAGTGTAGCGTAGCGAAATCCCTGCCTGCGGCAGGCAGGCGGTCGAAATGGCGACTTTTTAGTTAGCCCCGGAAACAAGAAAATTGTTGTTGGATAATTTTAGGTAATCATAATTTATTCAAGTTTATGTAGGTTAATATTTGGTTAGGCTATTAAAGCTTAAAATTCTGAAACAGTTATAGATGAGAATTTTTCTCTTCTTCTTCTTCCTGAATTATTATTCAATATTAGGTTTTAATTTGCTATCCTGTACATGTTGAATCGTTCATAAATACAGGACAGCGGATAAATCGGTTCGACTAATGGATAAAGATGTTAAAAAAGAGTTTAATGAGTTTTTTTGTTAAAAAGCGGTGTGTTGTGCAGCTTACGTAGCCGTAAAAACTGCACCACCTTTGCTATTGATTAAGATTTTTAGTTATTTTTTACGCAAATTTTTATACCGAAGCATGGCTTCAACGAAATAATAATCGGCATAGGTGAGCGGTACGTCAACCATAGCACCTTTAGGTAAATGGCCTACACTATGTTTGAGAATGAATCCGCCGTTTTCGCCATATGCAGCTTTAAATTGCGGAGAGGATAAGGTGCGGATAATCGTTTCTGCGGCATCCAGGTACCGCTGAGCAGTTTTCATATCTACATATCCAGCGAGCTCAATCAAGGCCGAAGCATAGATAGCCCCAGCCGAAGCGTCCCGATAGGTATTCGGAATATCAGGGGTGTTAAAATCCCAATATGGAACCTTTTCTTTCGGAAGGTTGGGATTATTTAAGATAAAATCGGCGATATGATTGGCCTGTGCCAAATATCTGGGATCTTTGGTTTCTCTGTACATCATGGTAAAGCCATATAGACCCCAACCCTGGCCTCTAGCCCAAGCAGACTCATCTGCATAACCCTGAACCGTTTGTTTTTTGTTGATACCACCTGTTTCTGGATTATAATTTACCAAATGATAAGAGCTATAGTCAGGTCTGAAATGGTTTTTCATGGTGGTGTTGGCGTGAGATATTGCAATTTTTGCATAGGATGAATCACCGCTCGCCTTTGTTGCCCACATCAATAATTCTAGGTTCATCATGTTATCTATAATGACACGGAATTCGCCCGGTTTGGAGCTCCACGACATGGTGCAGCCTACAATTGGATTGAAGCGCTTGGATAAGCTCTTTGCACTGGTTAATAGAATGTCTTTATATTCAGGCTTTGCTTTTACCTTCTCTGCATTTCCAAAGCTGCAATACATCATGAAACCGATATCGTGCGAGTCGATAAATTTCATTGGCTCCATTATAGGTAACTTCTTTAAGCCTTCTTCGTAAAGCGCCTTGTCATTAGTGCCTTCGTAAAGATAAAACAAGGTGCCTGGATAAAACCCACTTACCCAGTTTTTGGCTGTCGTGCTTTTCGATTGGCCTTTTTCGTAAGTCTCCGGCAGACTGTCTGCCGGCACATGGCGCATCAGTACTTTATATTGAGCGTCAGCATCCTGGAGATTTTTATTGATCAATTTTAGCAATGCTGGTTTCGGTTTGAGGATATTCGTTTGTCCGAAAGCAGCATAAGTGATGATGCTAAACACTAATGCAGTGGCGAAAAATAAACTTTTGCGTTTCATATTAATGGTCTAATTTGGATGGTTATTATGTTAATTTGCAGTATCACTGATCGCATGATCGATGTTGATTGGCTCTCCATTCCATGCTTTTTTGGCGGTCCAATCTACATCAGGCCCCTGCCAGAATGGATCAGCAGGGGGAAGCCCTAGGACAAGGAATGCTTCTGAGCATAAGTACAAACTACCTGTAGAAATGTAGTTTTCGCCTACTTCAGGTTGATGGCCGGCAAAGCCAATTTGTAACCAGCCTGCTTCATTAAACGTTCCCGGCATTTCTACCTGCCTTTTTATTACGGTGTATAAAGCAGCCCGTACCTGTTGCGGACTTACCGGTTCTGGTAGCTCATGTAAGAAGGCAATTTTAGATAGCAGTTGAAAAGCGCCAAAGCGATAGGCTAATGAACGTCCGATAGGCGGATAGGTTCCTTCGGGTGATATTAACCGCTCTTGTATAGCTGCGTACCTTTTGGCGCGTTCGAGCATCAGTTCATGATATTTGCCCCCATCGAGCTTTGCTTCCTTCATCACTTCGGTTACTTCCAGCAACATGGGTTGAATGACAAAGCTGTTATAATAATCCCAGTGAAAATTTGGTCCGTCACCGTATGTCCCGTCGCCTTTGTACCATAGAAGATGTTGTTTTAGGGCATAATCTATACGCATTTTATCTCCCGAATGATCGTATTTCTGTAATGCCGCCTCTACCGTAGCGCTGAACATTAACCAATTGGTATAAGAAGGCAGTATGTCACGGCTTGATCGCAACACTGCCAATACATTTTTGCGGCTCTTTTCGTCAAGATTCCCCCATAGCTGTTTAGGTGCGCGGATGAGTGCCTGTGCAAAAAAAGCAGCATCAACAAGTGGTTGGCGGCCCTCATTAAAGTTCATAAAATCCGCAGCCTCCGGGTTGGTTGCATTTCTGATACAGCCAATAGCAAGGTCAATATATTTTTTACGCAATTTGCCTTCTGGCGTGTTATCTGGCCCCAGTTCTAACCAGGGCGACATGCCTGCAAGTAAACGGCCAAAGGCTTCCAAGTATGTGCTATACACCCGGTCTTTAGGTACTTTGGCCTCTATTGGCATCGTTTTCTTTAATTCGTTCTTGCTTAGTGCCATGAGCACCGGATCGGCAATCTTGACTAAGGTTTTGACATAATAGTCGCGTTCGGATAAACCATCGGAGGTTGATTTTTTTGTTTGTGCGAAAGCAAAAGCAGGAGCAAAAAAGAGGATTACGATCAAAAATTTTCTAACATTCATTTCGATATCATTTGAGATTTTTAATTCTTTTTACTAAATGCAGTTTCGAGGATGACCAATCTGCGGTCGCCAGTAAAGGTCATGTTTACCGCACTGCGATCTACGGGTACTGCTACGGTTACCCGTTCACCGGCAGGAATGGTATGGTCTGTTTCTGGCAAGTCGTTTATTTTAATTTTAATGGTTAATGATTCCTCACTGGGGTTCCATATGATGGATGTGGCTCTATTTTGTCCTTCGGGTATGTTGCACCAAAATTTGCCAATACCCTCTACCGAATTTTTGTCGCTGATTTGCGGCTGCCCACCAAAACTTTGTATAAAAGGGCCAAAAGGCCGACGGCCATTAGCCACATATTGGATGCCTGGGCGACTGTTAAAACCCGAACGGTTACCTCCTGCTAGTTGATAGCCTTCTTTTGTTACGCTGATGCCTTTTGTAAAAGAAGCAGGTAAGCGAGGGGTGGCATTTACCAAAAAGCCACTATAGATATCGGTTACTACACCCTTTTCTGTTTCATACTCCCCCCAGCTAATCGGACTGGTAATGAAGGGATAGGGCTGATGATCCGTTGCCGACCCTGTATAGCCGATGAGGTTAAGCAATAATCGGGTCGCTATGGGATCTATCGTTACGCGGCGCACCAAATCAAATCCACACACCAAATGGCTCCCTTTGCCACTAAATTGCTCGGCTAAAGCGATGCCCCGCAATCCTGAACTATAATTGGCTAATATTGCTGTATGGGCTACATCATCATTGTGCGCTAAAGTAAAACCATCGGTAACCGGCTGGATGGCTGGCCAACCAGTTCTGGTAGCATTCCAATCGGTATAGTCTGACCAAACCCGTAGGTTTTCCCGGGTAATGCCGTTAAAAATTGGATGGTCTGGCCTTTCCGGATTAACAGAGTAACCCGTTCGGGGAGATTTTGTTGTAACGGGATAGACCGGATTATCGATATTGGTATTCGTATTTCCTAAAGGATTAGCAAGTAACGCATTTAACCAAGAGAGGTGTAAGCTGTCTTGACGAAGGCTTAAGATCCGCCCACCCGCCTGCACATACTTTTTAATCTCGGCTGCTTGCCCGGTCATTTGTTTATTGGCAGCGTTTTCTCCAATAAGCAATATACTATGAGGCGATAATTTCTTAAAATTGGAGATAGCGGTATATGGGATATGCAACTGGTTAAGTGCTTCTTTGGTTAAACCCAAACTATCGTAAACCAATAGGGGTCCGGTTGCCGTGCTGGCAGAGGAACTGAAGGAACTGTCGGCAATGAATAACCTATAATAATTGGTAGAAACAACATCGGCCCCGCTGATGATTTTTCCGCGCAGCTCGTAGTGGCCTGAATTGATATGCTTCGGTAAGGTAATTTCCAAGGCTTGGTCGTATGTACTATAATAAGGGATATTAGGTAAGTTTACGTTACCTTGGAGTAAAACCGACTTTGTTTTATCCAATAGCTCATATTCCAAGTGAATGCCCTTGAGGTCGCGGAAATCATCGTCGTCATTAATAATATGCACTATGGGTTTAATACCGGTGCCGGCATATACGTTGGGTGTCCAACATTCCCAACTTAATAAGATGGGTTGATAAGAAAGCTTAACCTGTTCGGTTACCGGTTTAGGTTTCATATCGGCAAATTTTTTAATGGTATCCCAATTATAAAAAAGAATGGTAAAGGGGAATACGCCACTTAGGTCTGGATTAATAGCTCTGAATTGCCGGAAAGATTCCGTGGCTTCCCGGAGGGTTGCTATTTGATGTTCATCGGCAAGTTGGGCTTGAAGGTCCTGACGCTCATGCCCAGTCCACGCCAACTGTGAGGAAGGGTTTTTATGCCATGGAGTTAGGTTGTAACGGCCGTCAGGCCCTGTATAATTCCCTACGCATTCGGTAAAGGTAATAGGCTGCCCTTTTTTCGGAAAAGGAATAATAGCGGCATTATTACGGATGTTCAGGAAGGTATAGGGAGAATTGTAATACCAACCCCAATAGCGGTGTATATCGCAAATATCGCCGGCTTTTCCATAACCGTAACCGGCATTTGCAATATAGACGCGGGTCTCATCCCAAGCTTTCAATTTATTGAAGGCGTAGGAGAGGAATTTTTCCCATAGTTCTGCCCTTTTACCAACAAAAGGGGTCTCATTCGTCATAGCATATACCATCAGGCTGGGATGGTGGGCAATTAAACCTAATTTCTCATTTTCGTACCAAGAAACGCCTTGGTTATAATCTTTCGGAAACCCTCCATCGGTTTCGTCACCAACAGGCTCAGAGGCTTGGACTTTTTCTCCTTTCCCCACTTTACCGCTATAATTGCCTCCAAAAACCATCATTCCCAACTCGTCGCATACATCAAACCATGCTTCTGCATCGGGAATACGGATGATATTTACGTTAATGCTTTTCATGTATTTTACATAGTCCAAGGCAAAAGCACGGCTATTTTCCAGTTCCTCTGGAATGCCTCTTCCGGGAGGATTGATTGCTATACCACGTAAAAAGATAGGTTTCCCGTTCAAGTAAAGATTTCCGGCACGCCTTTCAAAACTTCGGAAGCCGGCACGTTCCTTTAATTGATGTTGTAATTTTTTGCCGCTGAACTGTTGTAGACTAACGTCGTACAAATAGGGATTACTGGGCGACCATAAAATGGGCTTCAGGTTTCTTATGGTAAAGGCTATTTGTTTTTTGCCTTCGTTTACCGCAGGTTGTGGTTGAACGGGTCCTTCCCAAAGGACACTGTTATCGGCAGTAGACCGTATAGTAACCGTAAAAGTGTTCGATATATTTTGCTGAAAACCAGCATCTACCACGATGCGTATGTAATCCATACCGGTAAATGGAATGAGGTGCCAGGCAGGGATTTCTGCTGCGAAAGACCTGCTTAAACCCGTAAGGAGAAGTAAAGCTAAAATGCGTATTTGTTTCATGGTTAATATTGTATCATTAATTTTGGTTTATCTTCACTTTCCAATGCATTAATGTGCACGGTTCGGCCTTTATCGGCATCGTCACCCAACTGTCTGGTTTCGCGTACCAAAATAAAGGTAACATCATCTTCTACATGATCGTGTACCAGTTTGGTAACATCCAGGCTATGCCACCGTTCCGAGGTATCAAAAGCCAGCTCTCCAGCCACAAAGGCCTTTGTTCCTACTTCATGCACAAGTGCTTCCTGTTTATCTAGTAAGGGTGCATGCTCCCAGTTCAATTGGTTTTGCTGCCAGCTTGCGGAAGGGACGGCATATACATGCAGTCGAAAAGGAACAGCCCCCTGGTTTACCTTTCCCTTCACAGCTAAAATAACGCTTTTTGTGTCTTCTAGGGCTGTCCCATGAAACCGGATATAGCTTACTTGGTTGTTTTCTTCTTGTGCTGCATCAAGTGAAATCCGATTGTATTTCAGTTTGCCGTAGTTTTTTGTGCGGTTCTTTCCGCCAATTACCGTTGCATCGTCGGACGCGGGAATGACCTGTTTTTTTAGTTTTCCAGAAGGGATGGTCAGTAAAACGACACTTTGTGGAGCTAAGGTAAGGCGCAATGTTTTGTCGGCAGGAAGAGCGCCATGATGGCTTACCTCGCCATAATAGTCTTTGCTGACTGTTTCTTCGATAATCTCCGTACCTGCTGCAACTGTTAACGCTTTTAGATCAAGCGCGAGTTCATAACGAAACGATCCACGTTGTACTAACCAGACATAATAGTTTCCCGTATACTTATTATAGGCGGTGTAATGATCGAAATCGGAATCATTCACCGAGGCTTTGGTTTCCAGTAGTGGGCGTTCTCCTTTAAACCCTTTTGCAAAAAGGCGGACCACTTCACCTGTACGCTGAATGCCTGAAACGTTAAAATCGGCGATATTGGATGGGCCGTCTCCTGCGGCGAACAATTTAATTTCCCGAAGTTTAACTTCGCCTTTATCTGTACTCACAAAACGTACTTTTTGAGTGCTTACCGGATGTTTAAATACGGTAAATACCTGGGCATATCGGCATTCTTTCTCGCTGGCACCGGGAATATCTTTCCAAATGCCTTGGTCGAAATATTGAAGTTTAAAGTTTTTGATGCGATCTGGACTGGTATAAACACCATATGCCGAACCCGTATATACCACAGCGCTTCCAATGGATCGTTGTTTGCCAAAATCTATTGTTGCCCATTTTTCGCCCGCGCTTTTTCCGTCAAAAACCAATGCGGAGCTATCCGATTTATCTCCATCGGTAACGAATACTGTCTTGGAAATAGATGCGCTAGCCTGAACAGGTTTATGCAAGGCTAAATTCTGATAAGCGTCTTCCACAATCCGCTTTCCCTGCCAGATAAAATGGTGCCCAGATTTTATTCCCCGAGGGTAGGGACCACTAGCGGTATTAGCAAACTTGAACGCCCACATGCCATAACCACCATTGTTCATGTTGTTGGCATAAATTCCTGCCCACTCGGTAAATAGCGAGGGCGAGTCCATGGTTTCTTCTTTATCAATGAGGTAGGCATTCATCCAGCGGCCAATTTCTGTGTAAACAATTGGGAGCGATTGGCCTTCAGGATGGTTGTTCACTAGGATTTTGCGGATATTATCGATGCGTGAAGCATAACCAATGGCAGGCGAGTTGTAGGAATGCGTAGAAAAAATATCGATTTGATCATTCGGTACTTTTTGGCCGCGATAGTCTGTTCGGATAGCTTTGGCTATTGCCGCCCACCAGTCGGTATTCTGTCCGGCAGTTACCGGCCCCACAAACTTCGCCTCTAAATGCTTGCCGTATTTTTTGTTCACATCTTCCACAGCACGATGAATGGCGTCAGAGGTGATTTGCATGCCCATGATCCATTGGTCGAGTTTCATCGGGCCCGAATTCCGGTGATTGGGCTCGTTCTGCATTGCAAACATAGCGACATCTCCCGTTTTTGCCGAATGGTAAGCTAGTGCATAATAGCGCTGCCATTGTTTCCACTTATTTTCCCAGTTATCGGAAAAATCTGTGCTACCTATTTGTAAAACTACTTGTATACCTAAGCGCTTCAATTCTGTAAGGGCATAATTATACACCATAGCGTTGGTAGAGGAGGAGTCTGGCTGATCGTATAATGGATTTAGCGTGTCCCACTGAATAAACCGATTATGTTCTGGGGATGTACGTAATTCTTTTTTTCGCTTGTCAAATTCTGCTAGCGATGCTACGCTTGTATCAACTTGGACAGCATTTTCGGGAACGAAGGCATTGAGTGTAGCCCAAAGGCGTACACTATTGACGTTTGAATATTCCATCCAGCCGGAAACATTACTTCCAGGCATATAATACCCTTGATTATAGCCTACAAATTTTAATGATTTACCAATAGTTTTTGGCGTAATGGTGATGCTTGCTTGTTGAGGTCCTTTTACCGTATTCGTTCTTTGGATACTGGAGATAAGGTTTGGTGGGGCCGGCATGTTAGGCGTTTCTGCTCCAACAGCTTCTATTTCCATGACGTTAATCGCTTCTCCATCATCGCATACCAAGCGGATCTTATAGGTGGTTATCTCCGGTTGAAACTGGAATGTGGCCGTTACCAAGCGGTTTTCATGCACTTCAGATTTAGGGAAATCGGTCCAATTAGCGTCATCCCAATATTGAAGTTTAAAATTTTTTACCGACCAAAAACCTGCCGCTTGGTTCATTTCATTAGGTTGTTTCTCTTGATCTGGAATGCCACTGTGTACCTTTACTTCGTGGACATTATAATATTTCTGTAGATCGATCTCAATGATATGGGGAGCCTTGTTCGTAGCAGCTTGCCATTTTGAATTACGGGAGATTACCCCATCCGTTATATTTTTTGCCGGGAAATTAGGGTCGGCCGAAATCACAGTCACGGGTTTATGCAAGGCTATATTCTTTGATTGTGCATAGCAAACCTTGGACATCTGGCTAAGCAATAACAAGCAAAGGATTAAATAAGGTTTTTTCATGAGCAATATATTGATCTTTCGAACCATTTAAATATCAATTAACAGCTTTAAGCCGGATGCCGCTGAGTACCGGCTTGCCCAATTTAGCATGGAAAGCTATTTGAATTCCCTGCCCGTTGGCTATATGCAATATCCATTTTTTTCTTAACGCCACCCCAAAACCACAATCAGCCATTAAATCCAAATCGTGAAGCATATCGTCACCATTAACGGCCACACTAAAAACCCTCGATCCTTTAGCGATCCGCTCATTTTCCATAAAACAGAGTTCTAATTCATAATAGCCGTCGGGAACATCAAATCTATAGCCTCTTACATTATCAAGGAAAGAATAAAATAAGGGATTATCATCCGTGTTTTTTTTAACCGTTTTAATGCTAAGCATGGCCGGAGTTCCGCCGGTGTAGCCAAAACTACCGGCTTTATAAGGACGATCTGCTATCCAGATCTGATCAGCCTTATCCAAGTATTGTGCTCCTGACCCGGCGTTAACAGCGACTTCCGTGAATGGGGCGTTTTTCAGATTTTCCGGATAGGGACGGTATTGAATTTCTAAGTAGTCGTTAATCCGTTTTCCGTTTTTTTCTCCTTGGGCATTTAACGTATTTTTTCCGGCGTTTAGGGGAACCGACCAAACACATTTTTTAAGATCGTTTGGCCTTTTAGATCCGTAAGATTTTCCATTAACCACGAGGGTTACCTGATCTAGATTGCTGTATACTTCAACGGAAGACATTGCTCCATGTAATCCAGCTCTTGTTTGCCAATCTCGTGAAGCAATATAAAGCATGGGCTCCGGGTTCCAATTCGCTTTATATAAGTAGTAAACATCTTTCGGTTTCCGGTCCCAAGATGCCATACCTTTCTGGTTCGTGTTGTTATTTACCCCACCAACATTGGGTTGAGCAAAATCGAACTGGCTCCAAATAGCAGTGCCTGCAAGATAAGGCATTTGCCGGATCTGGCTCAGATAAGATTCATGATACAGGCGTTGGTATTGCCCTGTAAAATCGAGCCGTTCTGGTTTTTCTGTATTGACGCGGTTATCACTTTCTGCTCCGTATTCGCTGATAAACAATACCTGTTTTGGATTTTCCCGATGTTTCGCATCAATCGTCGGTTTAAATTCACTGACTTCTCCGCTATACCAACCATTGTAAATGTTATAGCCCACCAAGGCCGGAATATCCGAAAGTTTAAACTTGTCATAGTCGTCGCTCATGTGCATAGCCATGGTGCTTTTTCGATAGGGATCTTCCGATCGTATCGTACTATCGAGTTTGCGGGCAAAATCCTTTACCTGCTGGACATATGCGATATTACTTTGCGTTTGTATCCGTTCGGCCTTTTCGTTCCAGAGTAATACCTCATTCATGGATCCCCAAGTCATAATGGATGGATGGTTGTAATGTTGGCGTATCATTTCACGGATCATATGCGCCGAGTTGTCTAAAAATTCGGGCACTGGATTCATGTAATTTACTAAAGGTATTTCTTCCCAAATCAGTATACCCATTTTATCTGCAAGCGCAAGTATTTCGGGTGATTGTGGATAGTGTGCGAGACGCAAAAAATTACAGCCCATGTCTTTGATGAGTTTCATATCCCGGTAATGATCTGCAGCAGATAATGCGTCACCCCGATCCTTAAAATCCTGATGGCGATTAGTTCCCCTCAGAACCAATTTTTTCCCGTTGAGCAGAAAGCCGGTATCGGGATCAAATGTAAACCAACGGAAACCTAGGGGATTAACCACTTCATCCACAATATGCCCGTTTTCTAATAGCTGGCTTTTTACTTGATAGAGATTAGGATGATCTGGCGACCATAATGCTGGCTTTTCTATTTCTGGAATAGATAATGTTACAGTCAATTGTTCGCTTGCTTGCGCAACGTAGCGCTTGCCGACCTGAGCTATTTCTTTTTGCTGTGCATTATAGATATGATGAACGATTTCGAACTTTCGTTCATGAGGGGCGTCATTACTGATAATACTCTTAATGGCTACTGAGGCCTTTTCTGCAGTTACAGTTGGTGTGGCAATAAAAATTCCTTTTGAGCCATGATCGAGTAGACTGAAGTGAAGTGGATCTGTGGCGATAAGCCAAGCGTCTCGGTAAACACCGCCGTAAGAAGCGTAGCCAATAGACAATGGTGGTAAAAAATCATTCATGCCATTATTAACCTGAAGAGCAATTACATTTTCCATTGGTTTTTCTCCTAATTTGACTAATGATGTAATGTCAAACGTGAAAGCTGTATACCCGCCCTTATGTTGTCCGGCAAATACACCATTTACATAAACATCGGTAATTTGATTTGCTCCTTCAAAATGAAGGTATATTTTTTTGTCCTCGAAACGGCTATCAAGCTTGATTTTTTTGCGATACCAGCTGATTCCGCGACGCGAAGTTTCATTGTCGTCAAACGGATCCTGGGCATTCCATGTATGTGGCAGATTAATCAATTCCCATTTAGCATCATCAAAGGCAACACGTTGTGCAAAATCTGCACCCGCTGGTAAATATTTCCAGTGATCATTCACAGACCAAGTTAACCGATAATGATCCTGTGAAAAAACAGATAATCCAGCTGCGTTGAAAAGCAATAGGTATATAAAAAACTTTCGAATCATTATACTATTAAGCAATTATAAAGGTTTTCAATTGTCTGGGGCAAGATATGCAGATCTACAGGTTTAAATACAGGGTAAATGAAACATATGTACCCTACTAAACGGACAAGTCTCGAAATAGAATCGTAGCGCAATAAACGTTTTCAAACAGCATTAACAAATAATCATTGTAGCATTCGTCATGTATATCTGAACTAATATCACTGCTTTATGGAAATTAATTACCATAAATTAGAGCAATCAAATGGTCTAATTAAAACCTGTATTTTAATATATCTAAAAATTATGAAAGAGCTTTTCAGAAATATTATTGGACTTCTTTTATGGTGCTGCCTGGTCTTGCCGATGATGGCTTTCTCACAAGAGCAAACTATTTCGGGTAAAGTAACCGATCAGGAAGATCAGCAGGCAATCGCTGATGTAACCGTTACGGTTAAAGGTAAAGCTATACGGGTATCCACCAATAGTAGTGGCAATTACCAAATCAAGGCTACGAATACCGATGTGTTGGTTTTTAGTTTTGTGGGGTATACCAATAAGGAAGTTCGTGTCGCCGAGGCGAAGGGTAATACATTGAATGTTATGCTGTCTTCCAATATTACCAATTTGGAAGACGTGGTGGTTGTGGGCTATGGTACACAGAAAAGAAGTGATGTGACAGGGGCTGTAGCATCAGTGGATAAAAGTAGATTGGAACAATTACCCAACACGAATTTTGCGCAGGCCCTTCAGGGCTCTGTGCCAGGGGTCAGTGTAGATCAGAATAGTGGAGGTGCGGAGGGGAATAATAATTCCATTGTTATTCGAGGCAAAAATTCCATAACTGCCAGCAACAGTCCGCTTATTATTCTCGATGGAATACCTTATAACGGCGGAATCTCCGATATCAATCCATCCGATATTGAATCTATAGATATCTTAAAGGATGCGTCTTCAGCAGCTATCTATGGTTCCAGAGGATCCAATGGTGTTATTTTGATCACCTCAAAAAAAGGGAGTAGGGGTAAACCAGTCATCGCTTATGACGGATCTTACGGCACACAATCATATGCCAATTTGCCCGATATGTTAAGTCCGGAAGAATTTTACCAGTATAAAAGGACTAGGGAGCCGAATACGCCAGTAACGACATCCGAACAAGCAGTATATGATTCTAAGAATTTCCCAGACTGGGTAGACCTTGCTACCCGAACCGGTAGCCGTAATCAGCATACCTTAGGCGTAAGCGGAGGTGGAGAAAGTTCTAAATATTATGTGTCTGCTACTTATTTGGACGTTAAGGGAATTGCAGTAAATGATGATTTTAAACGGATGTCTACGCGGGTTAATTTAGAAATGAATGTGACCAAATGGTTAACTTATGGAACCAATACACAGCTTTCCTATAACGACCGAAGTGGAATCGCCGCTTCCTTTTCGGGAGATTACGGTGCTTATCGCTTTAACCCCTTAACTACGGCCTATGATGCCGAAGGGAATTTAACGGTATATCCTTGGCCAGACGATGTGTATTTTGCCAACCCATTGGAGGGCACCTTGGCCGACAATGCGGATGAAACTTATAAGATCATCAGTACCAATTACCTCAATGTAGAACTGCCTTTTATTAAGGGCCTTTCTTACCGTTTGAATACCGGTGTAGAGTATACCAACCGGGATCAGAATACCTATTATGGCAGAAATACCAGAACAGGGTTGAAAGACAACGGAACGCTAAATCAGGATGCCTCCATTCAGCGTAATCTCCTGGTTGAAAATATTCTAAACTACAATAATACCTTTGGTAAACACACCATTAGTTTTACCGGATTGTACAGTTATCAGTATGATAATATCAAAGGAAATAGCTTAGAAGCAACAGGGTTTCCAAATGACGTTTTAACCTATTATCAAGCCAATGTTGCCCTGTCAAAAGCTCCTGAAGCATCTTATGCAAAGCAAACCCTAATTTCACAGATGGGCCGTATAAACTACAGCTATGAAAATAAATACTTGCTAACGTTAACCGGACGTAGAGACGGATTTTCTGGCTTTGGAGCCAATAAGAAGTATGGTTTTTTCCCTTCGGTTGCTGTAGGTTGGAATGTTTTGCAAGAGCCCTTCATGAAAGATACCGGAGCCTTGACTAACCTTAAACTGCGACTTTCCTATGGAAGTAACGGGAACCAAGCGGTAGGGGTTTATCAAACGCTGGCGCGTTTGTCTGAACGTTCGTATGTGAATGGTTCTGCAACAGCACCTGGGTATGTTCCTACAAGTTTGGCCAATCCAGATCTGGGGTGGGAAACCACAAACAGCCTGAATGTAGGGGCGGATTTTGAATTATGGAAGGGTCGTTTGGCAGGAACGGTAGATGCCTACTCGTCTAAAACCCATGATTTACTGTTGAAACGGCAGATTTCTCCGGTAATGGGCGTAGATACGATTACCCAAAATATTGGTAAAACAGCCAATAAAGGGATTGAATTAGGCTTGAATAGCGTCAATATCGAATCTAAAAACTTCAGCTGGTCATCCACTGCTAATATTTCGTTGAACCGGAACAAAATCGTTGAACTCTATGGTAACGGAAAAAATGATACCTTGAATACCTGGTTTCTTGGTAAACCTATCGACGTGAACTATGATTGGGTGTATGAAGGAGTTTGGCAGGAGACAGATGATCTCAACGCATCGCCACAACCCAATACGAAACCGGGTTATGCGAAGGTCGCCGATTTAAATCATGATGGAAAGATAGATGCACGGGATAAAACCATTATCGGGAGTAGGCAACCTTCTTTCACATGGGGATTCGGGAATACCTTTAAGTATAAGAATTTTTCGCTATATATATTTGCACAGGGTGTAGTGGGTACCAATCGAAATAATACCTTTTTGGCTGATAATGTAAACTCCGGAGTACGCTATAATACAACTCGGAAAAACTGGTGGACACCCGATAATCCCACCAACGAATATTACGCCAACGACGTAGATGCCAATATTTATGGCGTACATTTATTTGAAAGCGATAGCTATCTACGAATAAAAGATATATCCCTGTCATATGATTTGCCCCCCAGTATACGGGATCGGCTTAAATTGAATAGGTTTAAAATATATGTTAACATGCGCAACTGGTTTACAGTTACGAAATGGAGTGGATTGGATCCGGAGCTAAATACGCAAGATGCTATTCCACTACAGAAAGAGTTTATATTAGGTTTAAACATTGGCTTATAAAGCCTATTATCTTGAGTTATGAAAGTGTTCACTAAAATGATACAGTTAAGCTTGGCAACATTGCTGCTTGCGGGCTGTTCAAAAAACATGTTGGATGAATCTTCTCCAAATGTCATTGTTGCCGATAATCTCTATAAGGATAAAGCCGGATTTGATGCGGGTATTAATGGCTTATATGATGAAGCCAGGAGATCGAGGTCGGGAAGTACCTATGGTGGCTCTACTAATTTAATGCTCGAACCGGCTTTCGTTGGTGTCGATAATGCCTGTGGGAATTATGAGGATACTTATGAAAAGGTTTTTAATAATTGGGGAGCGAATAATAATGCTTCTGTTATCCATTACCGTTATATCTGGTCGTGGCTATATGAAACCATTAATGCAGCCAATACCATCATTAACCGTGCTGATCAACCCAATAGTTTAACCGATGACGAAAAGAACGAAGTATTAGCCGAAGCCCGGTTTTTCCGGGCCTGGGCTTACCGACATCTCACTTACTTATGGGGAGATGTTCCGCTAACATTGGAAGAGTCGTCAGGATCCAATATTAGGACAGATTGGGATCGGACGCCAGTGGCAGAAGTGAGGGATGCCATGGAGGCAGACTGGTTATTTGCCGAGCAATATCTTCCAGAAACTTCACCATCAAATCCAGGTAAAGTGTTAAAAGGAGCGGCTCAGCATTATCTTGCCGAGCTATATCTAGCAGAAGATAAGGATGATCAAGCGCGCGATTATGCATTAAAGGTAACTACCAATCCCAATTATAAATTGGTAACCGCACGTTATGGTGTTCAGGCTACGAAGCCAGGTACGCCATTCACCGATTTGTTCTTGGAAGGGAACACCAATAGAACCGAAGGAAATACAGAAGCACTTTGGGTGATTCAAAATGAACTTAATGTTGCCGGAGGTGAAGGTGATAATATCATGAGAAGGTATTGGGTAAACCGCTACTATTCCCTTGCAGCTACCGGAACAGATGGCAAATCGGTTAATCCTATTGCAGTAAGTGCAGAAAATGGTGGTCGCGGAATAGGCCGATTATCGCCCACTAAATTTGCGTTGAGTCTTTATGATGATCATGATGACCGAGGATCTGATTTTGCTTGGAGATTTTATTACCTGATTAATAATCCCGCTGGAATACCAGCCGGTGCTAAACTCGGTGATACCATTCGGTTAGATAGAACGTCCAATGAAAAGGTAACCAATCCAAATTGGCCAAGTACACGTAAATGGGATTATGTAAGTCCACAAGACGTTACGGTGGATAGGCAATATGATGATCAGGCGATGATACGTTCTGCGGAAACATATCTATTGTTGGCAGAAGCCTATTTCAAATTAGGTGATCTGGATAATGCCAAGGATGCAATAAATGCCTTACGTGAGCGGGCACATGCTGACCCCATTGCCACCAATCAGGTTACACTGGATTTCATTCTGGATGAACGATCAAGGGAACTTTTCTCGGAAGAAGAAAGACGCTATACCTTATTGCGTACCGATAAATGGTTGGAACGGGTGAAGCTACATAATAAACTCGCCGGTTCTGTTGTTAGCGATCGCGACAAGCTGCTACCGATTCCGCAAAATGTAATCGATGCAAATATTGACAAAGCCATGCCGCAAAACAGTGGATATTAAGCGATAGCCATGAATAGAAAGTCAGCAATAATGCTTATCAGCTTAATAAGTCTGGTATTGACGTCTTATGCCGATATCAGATTGCCAAGCCTTTTCTCCAATAACATGGTCTTGCAACAGCAATCCAATGTAAACTTCTGGGGTTATGCTATACCTAGTGCATCCGTAACGTTAACGACATCGTGGAATAACAAAACTTATCAAATACAAGCCGATAGTAAAGGAAGATGGCAGACGCAGGTAAATACGCCAATTGCCGGTGGGCCTTATACGATCCGTCTGAGCGACGGAAAGGAAATGACACTTAAAAATATCCTCATCGGTGAAGTTTGGGTCTGTTCGGGTCAGTCTAACATGGAAATGCCCATGCGGGGTAATTCTTCTCCGATATTAAATGCTAATGAAATTATTTCCAATGCAGCTAACCCGGAATTGCGACTCTTCCATGTACAACGGGCAACATCGTTAACTCCGCAAGAAGATAGCCAAGGACAATGGGAAGAAACCAATCCGGCATCGGCCAGGGAATTCAGTGCTCTGGCTTATCAATTTGGTGAAAAGCTTCAGCGCATATTGAAGGTGCCTGTGGGGCTGGTTTTATCCACCGTGGGAGGTACTATGATTGAATCTTGGATGAGTGCGAAAAGCTTACAGCCTTTTCCTGAAGTAGCCGTGCCGAAAAGTCTGGATACCGTGCAGGCACCTCATAAGCTTTCGACTACGCTTTTTAACGGCATGATCGCACCGTTGACACATTATCCGATAAAGGGCTTTATTTGGTTTCAGGGAGAATCCAATCGGCATGAGGCTGAATTATACGAACGGCTATTTCCGGCAATGGTGTCCGATTGGCGACAGCATTGGAATCTGGGTGATCTGCCATTTTACTATGTGCAAATCGCTCCGCTAAATTCACGCGATGCCACGCGGAATGGCCCACGCTTGCGGGAGGCACAATTAAACGCGTCATTAGTTATTCCCAACTGTGGTATGGTTAGTGCCCTAGATGTGGGAATGGAACATGATGTTCATTTTATGGATAAAACGACGCTTGCCCAAAGGCTGTCGTATTGGGCATTAGGCCATACTTATCATATAGCCGGAATAAATTATAAAGCACCCTTATATAAGGCTATGGAAATTGAGGGGAGTAAAGCCGTGTTGACCTTTGATTATGCCCCATATCTGACGGCTTATGGCAAAACCATCACCCTATTTGAGGTAGCAGGAGCTGACCGGAGATTCTTTCCGGCCAAGGCATCTATAAAGGCGAATCAGGTTACCGTATATAGCGATGAGGTGCCCAAACCCATTGCGGTAAGGTATGCCTACAAGGAATGGGTAGAGGGAGAATTATATAATAACGATGGTTTGCCTGCCTCTTCATTTAGAACGGATAACTGGTAACAATGTGTGTTTTCTTTTTTTCTTACCTTTCCATGCTTTTTCCAGACGTGTTAGGAGAGTGCGTTATTAATTAGCGATAAGTTACGCATATGAAGACAAAGCTGTTATTTACTTTATGTATTCTTACATTTTTTTCCGTTCGGGCGCAACATATTTATCCGCCACAGAAAGCGTTATGGAACCCTGATTCTTTGGGCAACCAACGTGCGGTAATCGTAGTGAACGATAAAAACGGGCTGGTTAGAGCGACTATTCCATGGCGAAACAGGAATGTGACGTTCAATCAACGGCTTATTATTGTAGACAGTTTAAGCGAGCGAGAAATCACCCCAACCGTATATTTAGGAATCAACGAGAAAGAAGGATCCTTTATCTTCGATCCCCTATCTGGGCCGGGAATCTATTATGTGTACTATTTGCCTTATAAATTAGGCGGAAGAAGCAAATATTATCCAGATGCGGAATATTTAAAAAGACCGCTAACAGCTGTAGGAAATGGACCGGTAGAAAAAATAAAAAATAAAGCAGTGCTGTTGCGCATAGAATCGGTTGATGTCTTTAATAATAATGACCCAATGGAGTTTATCGCCACCCAAACAGAAATTAAAGCATTTACCAATAAACATTCCCAGCAGACTTATGTTGTTTTTCCCGAAGATCGGTGCTTGCCTATCCGCATGTCGAACTATCTGCCACAGCGCTGGATGGAGGAGGGATTTGTTAATGACGGCGTAAAGGGCACTACCGATAGGGGCTGCTTCTACGCCTTTCAGTTAGGCTTATGGTCTGTCAAACAAAGCTTGGAAAATGTTCAGGTCTCTTTTTCTTCACTAAAAGGAGAGAACGGGGCAACCATAGCTGCGGAAGCTTTCCAGTGTATCAATACGGATGGCGTAAGTTATTTGGGGAAGAAGATGAAGCTTCAGGTAAGGGTGCCCAAAGGGAATGTGCAAGCTTTATGGTGTGGAGCAGAAATTCCTGCAACAATTGCTCCGGGAATCTATAAGGGTACAGTAACCATTAAACCCGCGAACGCAGAAGCACAGCTGGTGCCCGTTACATTGAGAATCAATGCAGCAGTTGCTGAAGAACAGGCTGTAGATAAGCCTTGGTTGCAAACCCGCTTACCATGGCTAAACTCCACTTTGGCACAGGAGAATACCGTTATTAAACCATATGAACCCTTACAGATTGTCGGAGATTCTGCGGTGTCCTTATTGGGAAGAAAAATCGTTATTGCAAAAAGCGGCTTTCCAAAACAAATTCAAACCTATTTTACGGAGGAGATGACGACCATTTCCAACCAGCCGAATAATTTATTATTTGAACCGATTCATTTTCATTTTCAGCAACAGGCCAATAAAAAAGATATTCCTTTTAAGTCGACCGGCTTTACCTTTACGCAAAAGGAAGAAGGTACAGTAGCGTGGAAGGCTACCAATAGCTCGGATGCTATACAAATGGATGTGAAAGCCTCACTGGAATTTGATGGTTTCTTAAGTTATACGGTTAAAGTAATTGCGTTGAAGACTGTCGAGCTCGCGGATATTGCGATGCATATTCCTTATCAGCCAGATAAGGCTACTTACCTCATGGGTTTAGGGCAAAAGGGCGGATATCGACCAGAACGTGTAGCTTGGAAATGGGATGTTGCGAACAAAAATCAGGACGGTGCCTGGATAGGCAATGTCAATGCGGGAATCCAATTTTCGCTGCGTGATGAAAATTATGCTAGACCGTTGAACACCAATTTTTATCTGCAAAAGCCCTTAGTTTTACCGAAATCTTGGGGGAATGAAAATAAAGGTGGGATAGATGTAGGAATTAAAGGTGGTTCTATGTTGGTTAACAACTATAGTGGGAGTAGAACAATGAAACAGGGTGATACGCTTTACTTTAATTTTAATTTGCTGACTACACCTTTTCATCCGTTAAATACCGAAGAACATTGGAACGACCGCTTTTATCATGCGTATAAGCCGATTGATACGGTTAAAGCCAGCGGTGCCAATGTGATCAATATTCACCATGGCACTGCCATTAATCCGTATATCAATTATCCTTTTATTGCCACTAAAGAGATGAAGGCGTATATCGACTCTGCCCATCATGAAGGTGTAAAAGTTAAGATCTATAATACTATCCGTGAGGTGTCTAACCGGATGTATGAATTATATCCGATGAGAAGCTTAGGCCAGGAAGTCTTTTCTTCAGGAATAGGAAGGGGGTATTCTTGGTTGCAGGAACATTTGGATAGCAATTATATTGCCGCCTGGTATGTCCCCGAGTTTAAAGATGCCGCTATTATCAACAGCGGCATGAACAGATGGCATAATTATTACGTAGAAGGGATGAATTGGTTGATCGATCACATCGGGATTGACGGAATTTATCTCGATGACGTGGCTTTTGATCGCGTGACCATGAAGCGCATTAAGCGGGTCATGACCAAAGATGGACACCCTGGGATTATTGATTTACACTCAGCCAACCAATACAATAAAAATGATGGTTTCAACAACAGTGCAAATCTTTATATGGAACACTTTCCGTATATCAATCGCTTATGGTTTGGGGAGTATTTTGATTATGAAAATAGCGGACCGGATTTCTTTTTAACAGAAATAAGCGGGATTCCTTTTGGTCTGATGGGCGAGATGCTGCAAGATGGAGGAAACCCGTGGCGAGGGATGATTTATGGGATGACCAATCGTTTAGGATGGTCAAAAAAAACACCTTTAGCCATTTGGAAAACTTGGGACGACTTTGGTATTAAGGGTTCGAAGATGATCGGTTATTGGGTGCAGCATAACCCTGTAAAAGTTGATCGTAAAGACATATTGGCTACCACTTATCAAAAGGAAAACAAGGTGATGATTGCGTTAGCAAGTTGGGCAACAAGTGATGTACAGACTAGATTGAACATCGATTGGCAGAGACTGGGTATAAATCCGAAGAAAGCTAAAATAATGGCGCCAGCGATTGAAGGTTTTCAGCCAGCGCAAGAGTTCAAGTTAAATGAATCCATTCCGGTTGCCAAAAATAAAGGTTGGTTACTAATTATTCAATAACCAACCTTTATTTTTGGCTTAAGATTAAGTATTACTTACAACTTACTACTTCAACCCTCTGTTTTTTAGCATCGGTTCAATATCAGGGGCGTGGCCTCTGAAATCTTCGAACATTTTTTCGTATTCTTCAGTATTTCCCTGCGACAGAATCATATCGCGGAAACGTTGTCCGTTTGCTCTGGTCAGTCCGCCATTTTCTTCAAACCACGCATAAGCGTCATCATCTAACATCTCTGTCCATAAATAGGCATAGTAACCAGCTGCATAACCACTTCCCCAGATATGATGGAAATAGCTGGAGCGATACCGAGGAGGAACCTGTGATAAATTAAGTTTTTTTGCGGTTAATGCCTGTTTGTCGAACATATCTACGGCATCTTGTTCAATTTTGTCTCCAGATTTCCGGGTATGCCAAGACATATCCAGACTCGCCGAGGCCAGCAGCTCAGTAAGTGCATAGCCTTGGTTGAATGTTCCGGCCTTTTTTATTTTGTCTACTAAAGCCTGAGGCATCGGTTTTCCCGTTTGATAATGTAGGGCATAGTGGCCGAAGACTAGTGGGTCGAGTGCCCAGTGCTCATTGAATTGAGAGGGGAATTCAACAAAATCACGCGCTACACTGGTTCCAGATAGGCTAGTATATTGTTGATTGGCAAATAAACCATGTAAGGCATGGCCAAACTCATGGAACATCGTGGTTACATCATCGAAGCTAATCAAAGCCGGTTGCCCATCAGCGGGTTTGGTAAAGTTACATACGTTATAGATAACAGGCTTAGTATCCAGTAATTTAGATTGGTCGATGAGATTGCTCATCCAGGCACCGCCAGATTTATTATCCCGTTTAAAATAATCGCCATAAAATAGACCGATGCTCTTGCCATCTTCTTCAAATACTTCGAAAACCCGTACATCCGCTTGGTAAACGGGTATATCTTTTCGTTCTTTAAAAGTAATGCCATAAAGTAATTTGGCCGCATAAAATACACCATCTTCCAATACTTTGTGCAATTCGAAATAAGGTTTAATCTGGCCCTCGTCCAAATCAAATTTTGCCTTTCTAACTTTTTCCGCATAATAGTCCCAATCCCATGCCGCAAGTTGGAAGCCGGCTTTTTCCTGATCAATTACCTGCTGAATATCATGTGCTTCCTGCTGCGCTTTTGCGGTAGCTGCGGGCACCAAGTCGGCAAGAAACTTTTCAACAACAGCTGGCGTCTTAGCCATTTGGTTTTGTAATTTCCAAGCAGCATAGTTTTCAAAGCCCATTAGTTTCGCCTTTTCTGCCCTTATCCCAGCAATACGGGCCAAGGTGCTTCTGGTGTCGTTTTTATCCCCTTTTTCTGCACGTTCCCAAGAAGCGTCGAATAGCTTTTTACGTGTCTCACGTTTTGCTAACGTTTGTAAAGCAGGTTGTTGGGTGGTATTTTGCAAGGATAGCGTCCACTGGCCATCTTTTGCAATGGCAGCGAGGTCTCCAGCGCTTAACCCTTCCAAATCCGTTTTATCCTTGGTGCTTACTGCACCAGCTTTGGTAGCGGCTAATAGTTGATTGGTAAATTTTGTGCGGAGCTTTGCTTCCTCCTCGTTCAATTTTTTCAGTTCGTTTTTATCATTTTCCGATAACTTAGCGCCATTCAGCACGAATCGTTGATAATAGTATGTTACCAAGCGCTTTCCCTCCTTGTCTAATGGAAGGTTATCCTTTTGCTGGTATATAGTTTCTATACGTTTAAAAAGCTTGCTGTTTAAGGTAATGGCATCTTCATGCGCAGCCAATTTGGGAGCGATCTCTTCATCTATTTGTTGAAGCGTGTCATTGGTATTGGCTCCCGTAAGCAGATTGAAAACTTTTCTTACGCGTGAAAGCAATGCGTTGCTCTTCTCCAGTGGGATTAGCGTATTTTCAAATGTTGGCGCTTCGGTATTTTTGGCTATTTTTTCGACTTCCAATAAGTGCTCTTTCATGCCTTCTTCAAAGGCTGGCAGAAAGTCTGTGTTCTTAATATTGTTGAAATCAGGGGCCTGATAGGGGAGCGCACTTGCTTGATAAAATGGATTTTGTTCAGACCAAGTGCTTTGATCGGAATCTTTGCTGGAATTACAGCCCGCGCTTATTGCTATAAATAAGAGTGCGCCTAAATAGATTTTTTTCATATGCAATTATTGTTTATCCTAATGCGTTTAGGTTACCAATGTACGGTGATAACCAAGCTAAGGTATAAAAATATAGCTATATGGATGGTGTCTGGATTTATGCAAACGGTTGCGTTTCATTTTCTTTTTGAAAAAACGATTATAAGCGATATACTTGTTAAAAACTTAGCAAAAGTTAAGTGCTAACCAATAAATGCCAATAAACTTTAGGGTGTATATATTAAAGTCTCGATTGCTTTTATGTAGATAATGCTGATTTTTATTAATTTAATACAGACTTAAAATAAGTTAAATACACGTTTTCTATTATTGGAATCTAATACTAACGGAATGGATACAACGATAATCGCTATTCGAAAAGGAGATTCAAAGGCTTTTAAGGAACTTTATGACGCCATGAAACATCAAATCTATGCCTACGCCTATCGTTTTTTTCGTTCTAAGGAGTTGGCAGAAGAAATGGTACAGGATGTATTTATGCAGGTTTGGAAATATAGAGAGCGGATTGATCCTGAACAGAATAGCAAAGCCTATATCTATCAGATTGCCCGAAATCGTATTTACAATAGGCTTAAAGAATTTGCGCAACAGGAGAAATATCTAAACCATATTTTTTATAACCATGTGGCTTCTTATAACGATGTTGAAGATCTGATGACCTATAAAGAACTGTATGAAATATATGAAGTGGCCATCAGCAAATTGCCACCGCAAAGGCAACTGATTTTTAAGCTGAGCAGGGTGGAGTTTCTGTCGCATGAAGAAATAGCTGATCAACTCTGTCTCTCTAAAAATACCGTGAAAGATCAGATTGTCAAATCCCTTAAATTTATCAAACAGTATATGCATACACATGCGGAGCTAACAATGGCTATAATGGCCTGTGCTTTGTTCGCCTCCGGTGTTTAGTTTTGAGTTGTGGGTTGCCAGTACCCCGCCACCTTAAAACTTATAGTAAGTAGTGATAGTCGTATAGTTTTAAGTAGGCTTGCGTGTTAGCCTGTAATTTTCCTACTTTTTAACTATTCAACAACTTAACAACTCAACGAGTATCAAAAAAAAATCCTCTCCCCGTCGTCCTTTCGGTTAACTTCGTTGTATTAACTATCAAAGGACAATCATGAGCAGGCAACAAATTCAAAATCTCTATCTAAAATTTATAAATGGCGAATGCACACGCCAAGAGATTGATTTGCTGATTGACCTGTTGAAATCTGTGGATCATGAAGAAAGCTTGCCAACCGTTGAAGAGGTGGAGCGACTGCGTACAGAAGATTTATACTTAAATAACGAGATCTCAGACAAAATTTTTCATGACATTTTAAGTGCACATCCATCGGCTACTCCTACTAAAAAGGTAAACTTTCGCAGTTGGAAATCAGCAATAGCAATTGCTGCCAGCTTGGTTTGTTTGGTAGGTTTAGGACTCGTTGCTTGGGATATCCTGCGGCCTAGCCTTATAATTTATCAATCAGATTTTGCGAAAAAGGAAACCTACACCTTGCCAGATGGTACCAAGGTAATGTTAAATGCCAATTCCCGAATACAGCTAAATGAAACATTTTCAATCGATAAGAAACGGGAAGTTTGGATAATGGGTGAAGCTTTTTTTGATGTAGCCCAGGATAATAAGCGTCCCTTTATTATTCATACACCCAAAGGACTTAATGTGCAGGTGCTGGGAACAGCATTTAACCTAAAAGCTCGCCCAAAAGATACCCGTTTGGTGCTTCATACAGGAAGTGTTAAAGTTGCTATAAAGGATATAGCAGGGAGTGAACAGGTGCTGGTGCCAGGTGAAATGGTGGCACTGAAAGACGAACAGCATAAACTTATTAAGACCTATGTAGATACCCTTTACTATGCTGCGTGGCAATATGACCTACTTCCTTTTAAGAATGAACCCTTGGAGAAAATAGCGATTACCATAAGAGATATTTACGGCTATCAGGTAGAATACGGTAAAGGTAATAGTAAACTTTCGAAGCTACATTTTACAGGCTCTTTGCCAGCAAATAATATAGATAAAGCGATCACAACTTTATCAGCGGCACTTAATTGTAATATATTCATTAAGGATAATAAAACCATTAGTATCAACCAACAGGATTAATTAAAACAGAAATGTATGAAATCATTTTTACTAGGCAATAAATTGCCTATGGTGCTCTTCATTGTCTTATTTTTAGGCAAACTAGCTATGGCAAACGAGAAAGAACAGCGCATTCCCTTTAGGGATTTGTTGAGCTCGTTGGAGCAAAAATTTAATGTTCGCTTTAATTATAGTGCGGATTTAATAGGTCCAGCTATGATCGAAAATCCAGATGTAACTAAGTTAAAAAAGGGTGATATTATTCCCTTTTTAGAAAAAGCGGCGGCAGGTAAGATGGCTGTAGAAAAAATTGATGACATGCTATATGTGGTGCGGCCTGCAAAAAATAAACAGGGAATTTTTCCTACTGCAAAAGCTGCCGAAAAAAACATGCTACCATCAGGATTCTTGGTGCAGACTGCTGTTGCCGGAACAGTTACCGACGCAGCCACCGGTGCTGCACTCCCTGGGGTGAGCGTGATGCTGAAGGGTGCTGCCAAAGGTACGATAACGGATGCTTCAGGTAAATATATTTTACGCGAAGTAGCAAGTGATGGCGTTATCGTTTTTTCCTATATAGGTTATAGCACTATAGAAGAGCCAATTAATAGTAAACAGGTACTTGATGTGCAGCTCAGGCCTGATGAGAATAGACTAGAAGAAGTTGTGGTAACGGCATTAGGGATAAAACGGGAAGAGAAATCGTTGGGTTATGCCGTGCAAAAAGTATCGGGTGAGTCACTTCAAGCGGTCAAAGGAGTGGATGTAGGAACAGCTTTAAATGGCAAGGTTTCTGGCTTAGTTGTTAAGAATTCCACAGAATTTAATGCTAAACCTACAATAGAATTAAGAGGAGAGACACCGCTCATTGTTATTGATGGGGTTCCCTATGGAAATATGACTTTACGGGATATACCAACGGATGACATTGCCGATATGAGTATTTTAAAAGGAGCCACGGCTTCGGCATTATACGGCTCTAGAGGTGGTAGCGGTGCCGTAATTATTACAACTAAGAAAGGACAGGAAAAAGGTTTCTCGATTGATGTCAATAGTAATACCATGACGCAGCTGGGCTTTTTGGCTTTACCAAAAGTGCAATCCTCTTATGGACATGGAATCAATGGAGCAATCGCTGACGATTATGTATGGGGGCCAAAACTGGATATTGGCCAAACTGCAAAACAATGGAACCCAATTACTAAACAAGAAGAAGAAATGCCCTTGGTGTCTAGCGGGAAAGACAACCTGAAAAATTTCCTAGAGCGAGGCATCATTACCAATAATAATGTAAGTATTACTCAAACAGGTGAGAATGGCTTTTTCCGTACCAGTTTGAACCACATATTGAATAAAGGACAATACCCCAATACGAAATTGAATATCATCAATTTCACCAATAGTGGGGAAATGAAATTGGGGGATAAATTCACCATCGGTGCACAAACGGGCTATACCCGGCAAAATGCGCCACAAACTTGGGGAACCGGATACGGCAATCAAGGATACCTGTACCAGATATTAATGTGGACAGGCCCGGATTATGATATCAGACAGTATCGCGACTATTGGGTTACCCCTAATCAGCAGCAGAATTGGTTATACGATGCCTGGTATGATAACCCTTATCTTATTGCCTATGAAAAATTAAACGGTATCACGCAGAATAAACTTTATGCTAGTTTTAATGCCAATTACCAGATCAATAAGGATTTAAATGTAATGTTTCGCACCGGTTATGATTTTTACAGTAATTTAACCTCCATGAGAAATCCTATTGGGATTAACTCTACCCGAAGTGATTTTTATGTAGGACCTAATTATGTCGAATTCAACTCATTGGGTACCTATGGTATCAATAAAGACTGGGGTTTCAGTACCAATAATGATTTGATATTAACCTATAATAAAAACTGGGGAAAGTTTGGTCTGAATGCCCTTGGTGGAGGAACCATCTATTATTACAATGATAGAAGCTTAGATGCCGCTACCCAAAATGGTTTAAGTGTACCTGGTTGGTATTCGTTGGCCGCTTCCCAGGATAAAGCCCAAGTGGCTGAAACCGAATACCGAAGACAAATTAATAGTGTATATGGAAAGGCCACCTTATCTTGGGATGATGCAATTTTTGTAGACGTAACAGGGCGGAACGATTGGAGCACCACACAGGCCAAGACGGAACGTTCTTATTTCTATCCTTCCGTGGCAGCGAGTTTTATACTTTCCGAATACCTAAAACTACCTCAAGAATTTGATATGATCAAACTGCGTGGTTCTTGGGCGGTCGATAAATCACCATTGGATGTTTACGACAACAATAGAACATATTCAGTATCGCCAAGTGCATGGGATACCTATAATACCGCAAGTTATCCAAGTAATTTGTTAGGGAATAGATTATTTCCGAACACACAGCGTACCTATGAGTTTGGTGGAAATATAGCATTACTTCAACGGCGTGTGGGAATAGATATCACTTATTTTAACAAATACTATTATAACCAACAGGAGGAGGCGACCATATCCTCAGCGTCTGGTTTTACAAAGACTTTGATCAATACATCAGAAACTTCGGAACGTAGAGGGCTTGAAATTACATTGACCGGCACGCCCGTAAGGCATGAAAACTTTGAGTGGAACACAACCGTTAATTGGTCTAACAATCATCGTTATTACGTTAAATTAGATCCTACCTATTCTTCGGATGATTTATGGACCAAAAAAGGAGCCCGAATGGATGTGTATACAAAAAATATGTGGGAAAGAGATCCGGACGGAAATATTATCCATGTGAACGGAGTTCCAAAGAAAAGCGATTATGAAAGCCAAATGGGCTATGGTGATCCTGATTTCACCTTTGGTTTCATCAATAACTTTCGCTATAAAAACTTTACACTGGGAATTACCATTGATGGTCGAATTGGCGGCTTGATGTACAATTATATCTGGGATAAGATGTTCGATACCGGTGCCAATCCGGAAACAGATAACCAATACCGTTATGACGCGGTGGTTAACGGTCTTTCTAATTATGTAGGAGAAGGCGTGAAAGTTGTCTCGGGCAATGTAAGTTATGATAAGTATGGACAGATTACCAGTGATACACGCGTTTATGCACCTAATGATGTGCCAGTTAATTATCAAGATTATGAACAAGCAATAAGTGGGAGTGATAAGGAGCATGGCGTGCAAAACCAAGGTTTTGTGAAAGTCCGTGAAATATCCCTGGGCTATAATTTACCTGCTAAATTGCTATCTAAAACTAGTATTAAAAACGCTTCTATTTCGCTTACCGGACAAAATGTATTGCTATTCACGAAGTTTAAATTTTCTGATCCGGACATTTTTACAGAGAATCTAAACTCACCTTCGCAACGGATGATCGGTTTGAATATCCGTTTAGGTTTTTAATGAAATAGCGTAGAATATATACAACAGGTATAATATTAATCATGACAATAATGAAAACAGTAATTAAATATATCGGCACGCTTGGTCTAGCGATTTTTTCCCTAGCAGCCTGCTCTAAGTTTGATGAAATCAACACCAATCCAAATGCTACGGATCAGGTGACTTCAAGTATGTTGGCCAGTAATATGATTCTTAATATTACGCGGTCTGATATCAGTACCCAAAAATCCTTTTTACAGCCTTTTATGCTGGCAAAATATATTACCTGGCAGGAAGGACAAGAGTCTTATCAATACAACCGGATTACCAGAGGTGGTTTTGGCCGATTGTCCTTACTTCGTAATATTGATCCAATGGTTAATTACGCAGAAACGGAGGAGTTAAAAAATTCCTACACAGCTTTAGGACACTTTATCCGAGCATGGCAATTTTTTATCCTAAGCATGCAGATGGGAGACATTCCCTATTCCGAAGCTATTAAAGGCGAAGCGGAAGGGCTGATTAAACCGAAATACGATACGCAGAAAGAAGTATTCCTGGGCATCCTGAATGAATTGGATCAGGCTAATAGCCTTTTTGGCCAAGGAGCAAATTTTCAAGGCGACCCCATTTATAACGGCAATGCTGATCAGTGGCAGCGCTTAGTGAACAGTTTTGAGTTACATGTACTTATTAACTTATATAAAAAAATAGATGATGCCGATTTAAAAGTTGTTTCCCGTTTTCAGGATATCGTTAATAACCGATCATTAATGCGGGATTATAACGACAACTTTGCATTGACATATTTAGATAAAGACGGACAGAAATACCCTTGGGTAAATATCAATAGCTCAAATCCTTTTACGATTTATCCGATGTTAACAGCGAATCTAATCGATCCACTGAAAGCCACGGGTGATTTACGTCTCTTTTATTATGCCAAACCTTCTGCGGTGAAATTAGCGGCCGGTAAGAGCGCTTCTGATTGGGATGCTTATCCGGCTGTGGAAGCATCAGCATCTTTTAACAGCCTCCAAACTATTCATGCTTCTAAAGATTTTAGCGATTTGAACGACCGTTATGCCGATCTTTTTAATGCAGAACCCGTAGGTCAATTTAACTATTGGGATGTGCAATTTATTCTGGCTGAGGCAAGTCTGAGGGGTTGGATCAGCAATTCAGCAAGTACTTATTATAATGAAGGGATCACTGCGTCCATGAAATTTCTAGCAAATTATACGCCTGATAATGAGAAGTACCACCATAATAGGCCTATTTCGGATAATTATATCCAATCTTATTTAAACGCTAACCCCTTAACAGGAAGCACAACTCATCAGTTAGAACAGGTTATTACGCAGAAATATTTGGCCGGATTCTTACAGGATTGCGATTATTTTGCTTGGTTTGAAAATCGGCGAACAGGTTACCCCACGTTTATATTAAATTCCTCAACTAATCTTAATGATCCTACAACTAGCTTTCCTAAGCGTTGGTTGTATCCACAGGATGAGCTAAATTATAACGGTGAAAATGTATCTGAGGCTATTCAAACGCAATTTGGAGGAAATGATAATGTTAATCAGGAAATGTGGATTTTAAAATAAGACTTGATTGGCTGGTAGAGCGATAAAAATATGCTATGGTTTACTAAAAAGCCATAGCATATTTTTATCTTTAAATGGCAATTGCCATTCAAGGGATTGTTGGCCAATTAGTAACCAGTAAAAACTGGAGGGGAAACAGTTTGACATTAAATCCTGAATACATGAGTAATACGACTTTAAAAAAAACACTTACACCTTTCGCATTATGGTCGCTCGGCGTCGGCTACGTTATTTCGGGCATGTATTTCGGCTGGAACTTGGGATTGGAAAAAGGAGGGACATGGGGTATGGCCATGGCGACTTTCGTCGTTATGCTCATGTACATAACCTTTACCTTCAGTTACACCGAATTAGCCTGTGCCATTCCTAAAGCAGGAGGGGTGTTTGACTATGCGGGAAGAGTGCTGGGCAGGGACCTCGCATTCTTATCAGGCATTGCACAAACCGTAGAATTTGTTTTTGCCCCCCCTGCTATAGCATTTGCTATTGGTGCTTACTTTAATGCTTTTTTCCCGGACGCATCTATCATCCAAACGGCTATTATTGCTTATGTCCTATTTACGGGTTTAAATATCATTGGGATAAAAGCGGCCGCTACTTTTGAAATGATTATTACCGTGCTTGCCGTTGGAGAGTTATTATTATTTGTCGGAATCACCATTCCCCATCTTAAAACGGAAAATTTAGTGCATCATGCGTTTCCTAACGGTTGGTCGGGTGCATTTGCAGCCATTCCATTTGCGATATGGTTTTTTTTAGGAATAGAGGGTATCGCTAATGTGGCGGAAGAAACGAAAAACCCACAACGGGATATCAAAAAGGGTTTTGGATGGGCTATTTTTACCTTGGCCATGCTCTGCGTATTGGTGTTTGCCTCTTCGGTTGGGGTTGCAGGTTGGGAGGCCATTGTTTTCCGCAATGGGGCGGGCGGCGAAACGTCAGACTCTCCTTTACCCTTGGCTCTTTCCGTAATAACAGGCGATAATCATCTGCTATATCACCTATTGATTACGGTGGGCTTGTTTGGGTTGGTAGCCTCTTTTCATGGGCTCATTTTAGCTGCTGGGCGATCAACGTATGAAATGGGAAAAGCACGAAATTTTCCGACGGTATTTGGAAGTATCTCCAAAAAATTCAGAACCCCGGCATTAGCATTGATTGGCAATATGTTCGTTGGGATTTTAGCGTTACTTTCGGGCAAAACCGCCGAAATTATAACCCTATCAGTCTTTGGTGCATTAACCTTATATGTTATTGCTATGATCGCCTTGATCAGATTACGGAAAAAGGAACCTGAATTACATCGCCCATTTCGGGTACCACTTTATCCCCTATTCCCGATTATCGTATTACTGGTCGGGATTGTCTCCTTGATTTCCATGTTTGTATATAACATGGTGATAGGGTTGATCTATGTTTTTATCCTACTTGTTTCCTATGGTTTATTTAAAGTTTTTAAAAGATGACAACAGCACAGATTGAAGAATATGTACAACAGCATGTCTCTGGAAAAGTAAAACTCGCTGCAGCTGATATCGATGGCGTTTTGCGGGGGAAATATATATCGACAGCTAAGTTTAGTTCTGTTCTGAAAGGAGAGCTGGGCTTTTGCGATGTGGTATTTGGATGGGACGCTAATGATATGGCTTACGAACAGGCCAAATTTACCGGATGGCACTCGGGTTATCCCGATATGCCCTTAAAGCTGGACCTTTCCACTTTTCGTAAAATTCCCTGGGAAAACGATATCCCTTTTTTCTTGGGCGATTTTTTTGATGCAAAAGGAAAAGAGGCTTATGTTTGTCCACGGCAATTGCTTAAAAAAATCATTGCCGAAAGTCGTTCTTTGGGTTTTGAACCCTATTTCGCACAAGAGTTTGAATGGTTTAATTTTGACGAAACACCCCAAACTTTGGCGGAAAAGGGGTGTCAGGATCCCAAACCTTTAACACCCGGTATGTTTGGTTATTCCATCTTGAGAAGCGCTTTAAAAAGTGATTTCTTTCATGATTTATTCGATTTGTTGGCTAAGTTCGGCGTGCCATTAGAGGGTCTGCATACCGAAACCGGCCCGGGAGTATACGAAGCAGCTATTACCTATACGCATGCCCTTGAGGCTGCCGATCGTGCTATACTCTTTAAAACGGCTGTTAAAGAAATTGCTTATAAACACGGAATCATAGCATCCTTCATGGCAAAATGGCGAGCGGACCTTCCGGGATGCAGCGGACACATACACCAAAGCTTATGGGATGGTGATTCAAAAGCTAATTTGTTTTACGATGAAAAGGAAAAGCAGGGCATGAGCGAATTGATGAAACAATATATCGCCGGGCAGTTGTATTGTTTGCCGCATATATTGCCACTTTTTGCGCCTACTATCAATAGTTATAAGCGCTTAGTGGAAGGGGCTTGGGCGCCTACTACACTTACCTGGGCGGTGGACAATCGTACCGTGGCCTTGCGGATTTTACCGATCAACGAGAAATCAGCAAGGATAGAAACCCGAGTAGTGGGCTCAGATACCAATCCCTATTTGGCTATTGCGGCTTGTTTAGCTTCAGGATTATACGGTATTAAAAAAGGCCTAACATTGGATCAACCCGCAACCGTAGGTAATGGCTATCGTGATTATGCCCATGGAACCTTACCCACCAATTTATACGAAGCTACAAAACAGATGAAAGCGTCGGAAGTGGCGAAAGAATTGTTTGGCGAAAATTTTGTCGATCATTTCTGCTGTACCCGCGAATGGGAATGGCAACAGTTTTCAAAAGCGGTTACCGACTGGGAATTGAAACGGTATTTTGAGATAATTTAATTAAGAGATTTTAAATATAAAGGTGTTAAGTGGTAAGTTATACGTTATAAGTAATAAGTTTTGAGGTGAAGGGTGTAAGGTTTGGGGTAGAGGTACTGGCAACTCACAATTAACAACCAATAACGAACAACCAATAACGAACAACAAAAATGATTAGTCAATTTAACATCCCTACCATCATTCGTTTTGGATGTGGGGCCATCAAAGAATTACCAGCTTATCTACTAAGCAATAAATTAGGCAAACCGTTGTTAGTAACGGATCCAGTCATTGCACAGTTGCCTTTTTTTAAAGCAATTGTTGATGATCTGGGAACTAATGGAATTCACGTAGAAGTATTTGCTGATACCCATAAAAATCCGGTCAAATCGGATGTTTATAGAGGAACAGCTATTTGGGACCAAACTCATCGGGACTGCATTATTGGTGTTGGTGGAGGCGCGGCATTGGATATCGCCAGAGCGATTACCTTAAGGGTAAATCATCGGGAGGATTTATTCAAGTATGATGATTTAATTGGCGGAGATATTTATGTTACAAATGAAGTACCGCCATTTTTCGCCGT
>Ga0182736_1000260_pt1 | contig 96296 bp, 90 predicted proteins | sample eDN5th30CKraftBY_FD_128882 | JGI IMG/M metagenome (GOLD analysis project Ga0182736, IMG submission 128882) | Enriched backyard soil microbial communities from Emeryville, California, USA - eDNA 5th pass 30_C Kraft BY (version 2) (version 2) | ecosystem: Environmental > Terrestrial > Soil >... | reverse complement strand
CGCGTCGGCCGCGAGCGGCGCGGCAGCGGCATCGGGCGCGCAGCCGCACGGCGCGCTCGCTGCCGTCGCCCGCGCGCAGTTGCCCGCGGAAGCCGCCGAAACGCTCCGTCTGATCAAAGCGGGCGGCCCGTTCCCTTTCAGCGAGGACGGCGTCCTGTTCCGCAACAGCGCGACCTTGCTGCCGGAACATCCGCGCGGCTATTACCGTGCATACACGGTTCGCACGCCGGGTTCGGCGGATCGCGGGCAGCGCCGGATCGTATGTGGCGGGCCGCGCAAGCAGACCCGCGACTGTTACTACACCGACGATTACTACTCGAGTTTCAAGCGCATCACCGAGTAATCGAAGACGTAGTCCAATGCGCCCGTTCGATCAAACCGAACGCTTCGCCGTGGCGCGCGAGGTCTTCGCGACTTCGCCGCTCGCATCCAGCACGGCGCCGCCCGTTTCGCGCGCGGCGTCATTCGTCGCATCGGCCAGATTCGTGATGAGCTCGCCGGACGATTGCGCCGCCGTCTGCGCGTCATCGGCGGCGGCGTTCGCCATGTCGCCGAACTTGATGCCATTGCGCTCGTACTGATTGCGCACTTCGCTCAGGATGTCGTCCTGCGTCGATGTGATGATCGACAGCACATGCTGGCCATACGATGCGGCCTTCTGAGGAAACTGCGCCAGCATGACCGATTGCCATCCGAGGACGTCGCCGGCGCCGGCTTCATCGCCTGCGCGCAGAAGCGCATTGCTTTCGTCGATGACCGTGCGAACCGTCTGCACGTTCAGTTCACCGAGCGCCTGCATGCCGCTTGCGAAGCGCCCCGTCATGTTGAGGAATGCCTGCAAATTGGCGCGCGCCAGCGACGGAACCTGATACGCGAAAGAACCGGGATACTGAAACATTGACCGCTCCTTTTCAAAGTCGAATGTAAATCGGTAAAAGGAAATGCGGCGGCCGGACGCGGGCGATTCCGCGCGTTCCTGCACGCGCGGAGTCGATGGGTTTGTACGTTGCGTCTGACCGGCTGACCACGATATGACAGTTACGTGCATATCCGATGAAAATACGGCGAGAAACGCCGATGCCATGCAGCCGTATTTCCCGTCTCAGACGTGAGCGATGCGCGGTGGTTCCCGCTTCAGCCAGTCGCGCAGCGGATCTGGTCCAGCGGGAAGCCGAGTTCGTTGGCGGCGTCTTCGAGGTCGCTCAATGCCTGGCCGAAGACTTCGCCGATTTCTTCCGTGCCGACGAATAACTTTCCCGACCATATGTGTCCCTGCGATGGCGGAATGGCCAGTAGCGTGATCTTGTCGTTGTCGTCGTGCATCGCGGTTTCTCGTGACCCGTGAGAGGAGAAGGCCTTGGTCGATAGCAGATGCATTATCGATCCGGGTGTGGGCCGAAAACTTAGCGGTCGGTCGTCCGTAACCCGTCCTTATGGAACACGACGCGTCGATGCTTTCGCGGAATGCTCGTTGCTGAAAGGAGCACGAGACTTCATTCATCCGAGGCAAGCATGGACGACTCCCAAACCGTCTATATCGGCAGCGAAGATCCGGACTCGCTCGACGCGCGCATTCTGTGCGACGAACGCTCGGCCTATCACGCGGCGCTGACGGGCGAAAGCGGGCAGCAGTGCGTGGCCGATGACGATCTGCGGAGCATCCGCGCGCGCTACGTGGTGGCGCGCAACGCGATGGGCGAAGCAATGGGATGCGGCGCGATCCGGCGGCAGAGCTATCACGCCGCCGAACTGATGCGGCTCTACGTTCGCCCGCAGTATCGCGGGCTGGAAGCGATCATCCTGTCGTATCTCGAAGAGGAAGCGCGTCTGCTCGGCTATCACACCGTCTGCGTCGTGACGACGCCGGGCGAGTCGAATGCATCGCGCTTTTGCGAAGCCAGCGGGTATCGCCGCACGCCGGCCGATGAGCGCGGCGCCGTGTGCTTCGAAAAAACGCTGCTCGATTCCGTCTGACTTTCAAAAGATGCATGCGGCATGCCGGTTGCTTTGCCGGTGAGCGCACATGCGCAACGCAAGCGCGAGCGGCGTAAATCGCGCAACCGGGAGGGAATCGTGGACGAACAGAAGGAGCAGGACCGCATCCGTCGACGTGCGTATGAGATCTGGGAGCGCGAAGGCAGTCCGGATGGTCGCGCCGAAGAGTTCTGGCAACAGGCGCAGGCGTCGATCGAAGCAGAGGATGGGCCGGATCAGTCCGGGCGCGAAGCCGAGGCACACGGCGACGCGACGATCAAGTAGCGTCGCGTCGCAAGCGCGCGCTCATTTCAGCAACGTCATCTGCAGCACCTTGAAGATCACGAGCCCGACGGCGATCACCAGATAGCCGCGCAGCACGCCCATCCAGATGCGCGTGGCGAGCGTCATTTTCTGCGGGGCGAGCGTGTCGAGCGGCGGCATGCGCCATGTGTCGCGTTGCGCGCGATCGACTCTCGTGTGCGTTGCTTGCGCCGTCTTCGTGGTCTGTGCAAAGGCGCCCACGCGACGCAGCAGCACGCTCGCCGCGAAGCCGGCGATCGCCAGAACGGTGCCGCCGGCGAGCACGCCGATGATCGTCTCGCCGCTGATGTCCGGATACATCACGGCGGCCGTCAGGATGATCGACAGCATCACGAGCACCCAGATGACCGAGCCCGTGAACAGGTTCAGCTTCTTCGAGTTGACCCACGGACCGAGCACGGCGCGGTCGTTGCAAAGCAGCAGCAGGAACACGGTCGCGCTCGGCAGCAGCACGCCCGCGAGCGTCTGCACCGCTTCGGTCAGCAGGCCGAGCGGGCTGCCCGGAATCAGCACGATCGCGGCCGCGAGCGCGACGATGCCGAAGTAGACCAGATAAAAGCCCTTCGCGTCGGTCACGCCGCGATGCAGCGAGTGCCGGATCTTGAAGACGTCGCCGATGGCGTACGCGGTCGACAGCGACACGGCCGCGGCGCCGATGATGCTCGCGTCGAGCAGCGCGACCGCGAACAGCGTCGCGCTCGTGCGGCCCGCGTACTTTTCGAGGCCGGCGATGACGCCGCCGGCATCGGTGAAGCTGCCGAACTCGGGATGCCCGGCGAACAGCGCCGCGGTGAAGCTCATCATCGCGACCGAGCCGATCAGCACGAACGCAATGCCGATCCACAAATCGGCCTTCTCGTACTTCATGAAGCGCGGCGTGATGCGCTTGTCGATCACGTAGCTCTGCTGGAAAAAGAGCTGCCACGGCGCGACCGTCGTGCCGACGATGCCGATCACGAGCAGCATCACGTCCGACAGCTTCGCGTGCGCGGGCCAGTTGGGCACGAGAAAATCGCGCGTCATCTGCGACACCGGCGGATGTATCGCGACGAGCACCGGCACGAGCACGAGGCTCAGCACGCATAGCACGACCGCGAAGCGCTCGAAGCGGCGGAAGTCGCCGGTGCTGACGGCGGCCATCGTCAGCGCGGCCGCGACGCAGACGCCCGCGACCTTGGGCAGCCCGAAAAAATCGAGCACGAACGTGATGCCGATGAACTCGGTGACGATCGTCAGCGCGTTGAGCAGGAACAGATCGATGACGCTGAACGCGCCCCAGAACTTGCCGAAGCGCTGGAAGATCAGCCGCGCATGGCCGACGCCCGTCACTGCGCCCAGACGCAGCACCATCTCCTGATTCACGTACAGCACGGGCACGAGCAGCAGCATGGTCCAGAGCAAGCTCGTGCCGTAGTTCTGGCCCGCCTGCGTGTAGGTGCCGAACGCGCCTGCATCGTTGTCGCCGACCATCACGATGAGGCCCGGCCCGAGTATCGCGAGAAGCGTGCGCAAACGCGCCCGCCAAGACCCGCGCGGCGCCGTGTCGTGATGCGCGATCGAGCCGAAGGCGCCGCGAATATCGCCGACGTGCGCATCGTCGAGCACGGCGCTGCGTGGCGGGACGCCCGGTGGAGAGACGTTGGTTGGCGTGGACATGATGCACCCCGTGGCAAATATTGTTTATCTGACTTGACCGCCGTCCGGCCCGCGGATGACCGCATGCGCGCGCTTGGCGACAGGCGCGCGCGCACGGCCGACTGCGAGGCGGCGGCAGAACCAGACGGCGGACGCACGGCGGCATCACGCCATCTGGGGCGGATCGAGGTGCACGTTTGAGTGACTGCGAAGTACTACGGCGCGCACCGCTTGCCTGGGTGACAAACGGCGGCGTTGAAAAGGCGCGGACGTGAGTCGCTCAGGCGGAGATTTCGTTCGAAGGTCGACTACTGCAAGTGTCCAAGGCATTTGCCCAATCGTTGAAGATTGTGGATTTTATGGACCGCTTCAAAACCGCGTCAAGCGATGAATGTCCGTTGCGCGAAAATAATTCCGGCTCGCGTGGCGCTGAAATGTTTGCCCTTGAAGGCACGCGCGCGAACCTTTCAACGCGCGGCGTCGCCGTGCATACGGAAGCGCGGACTTCAAAAACCTCAGGCGCGTTTCGTTTATTCGGTGGATCGCACGCACGAGGCGCGCGACGGATGCGGACCGGGACGGAGGATCGTATGGTGACGGACATTTCGCTGCGCGGCGCTGCGAAGCGCGTCGGCTGAACGCGAGGCCGGTGCGCCGATGGGCAGCAACGATGCCGTAGCGCAGAAGCCGCTCGCGAGCGTCGACACGCCGCTCGGCGACGACCTGCGCTTTCTGAGCCTTTCCGCGTGCGCGGAACTCGGGCGCATGCCACGCATCGAGTTGACGCTCGTCTCGAAGCGCGCGGACCTCGACTTCAGCCGCATCCTCGGCAAGCGCGTGAGCGTGTCGCTCAACGTGCCGAAGGCGAAGCCGCGCGTGTTCGCCGGCTATGTCGTGGGCTTCCGGCAAACCGGCATGCGCGGACGGCTCCATATCTACGAGGCGGCGGTGCGGCCGTGGCTGTGGCTGCTCTCGCGGCGCAGCAATTGCCGCATCTTTCAGAACAAGACGGTCGAAGAGATCGTGAAGGCCGTGTTCGCCGATCCCGTCTACAAAGGGCTCGAATTCGGCGAGATCAAATGGAAGGCGAGCACGCGCGCGCATCCGCCGCGCGAATACTGCGTGCAGTATCGCGAATCGGACTTCAACTTCGTCAGCCGGTTGCTCGAAGACGAAGGCATCTACTACTGGTTTCAGGACAAGGATGGCAAGGAGTCGCTGATCCTGACCGATACGCTCGCCGCGCACGAGAGCGTCGCGGGCTGCGAATCGCTGCCGTACGGCGCGGTGCAGGCGGCGGCGCCCGACATCGAATTCGTCAGCGAGTGGCGCACGCATCACGCGATCGAAACGCATAACTGGCTGCTCACCGATTACGACTTCAAGCACCCGTCGCGGCCGCTGCAGAAGCAGGCCGCGAAGCACATGCAGGGCTTCGACGCGTTCTCCGGGCTCGAACATTTCGACTATCCGGGCGGCTATGTGGAAGCGGATCACGGCGAGAGCCGCGCGAAGTCGCGTGCGGACGAATGGCGCATCGAAGGCAGCGTGCCCGACGATCCCGGCATCAACTGGCATCAGGTCGAGGCGCGCACCAACAGCAAGAACGTGCGCGCGGGCGCGCTGCTCAAGCTGACGCGGCATCCGCGCGCGGACCAGAACACGCAATATCTCGTGACGCGCACGCGTTACGAGATCGAACTCGCCGATTACGAAGCCTTCGACGGCGCGCAGGCGAATCGCTGCGAATGCTGGTTCTCCGCGATCGACGCGAAGCAGGCGTTCGCGCCCGCCCGCACGGCGCGCAAGCCGTTCGTGCAGGGACCGCAGACGGCGGTCGTGGTCGGGCCGGGCGGCGACGAAATCTACACCGATCAATATGGCCGCGTGAAAGTGCAGTTTTTCTGGGACCGGCAGGGCAAGCGCGACGAGAACAGTTCGTGCTGGATCCGCGTATCGCAGCCTTGGGCGGGGAAGGGCTGGGGCGCCATCGCGATTCCGCGCATGGGCCAGGAAGTGATCGTCGATTTTCTCGAAGGCGATCCCGACCGGCCGATCATCACGGGACGCGTCTACAACGCCGAACAGATGCCGCCGTACGATCTGCCCGCGAACATGACGCAGTCGGGCATCAAGAGCCGGTCGAGCAAGGGCGGAAGCGGCGCGAACTGCAACGAACTGCGTTTCGAGGACAAGAAGGGCGCCGAGCAGGTGCTCATTCATGCCGAGAAGAATCAGGACATCGAAGTCGAGAACGACGAGACGCACTGGGTCGGGCATGACCGCAAGAAGAACATCGATCACGACGAAACGACGGTCGTCAAGCACGACCGCACCGAAACCGTGGGCAACAACGAGAAGATCGACGTCGTGATGAACCGCACGGAAACGGTCGGCGTGAACGAGAGCATCACGATCGGCGCGAACCGCACCAAGACCGTGAAGGCGAGCGAGACCGCGACGGTTCTCCTGCAACGCACGCACAGCGTGGGCATCAACGAGACGATTACCGTCGGCGCGGCGCAGGAGGTGACGATCGGCGCGTTCCAGGTGGTGACGGTCGGCGCGTATCACACGGAGACGATCGGTGCGAGTCAGACGGTCAGCGTCGGCTCCGGCCAGACCGTCACGGTGGGTTCGGATCAGACCGTGAGCGTCGGCGGCAACCAGGCGACGAGCGTAACGGGCGATCAGTCGCTCAGCGTCGGCGGCGGGCAGACGGTGTCGGTCGCGAAGGACGCGAGCGAGTCGATCGACGGCGCGCAGTCGAGCACGGTGGCGAAAGGGCGCACGACGTCCGTCGGCGAGGATGACGCGCTCAAGGTGGGCAAGAACCTCACGATCAACGCGGACGAATCGATCAGTCTCGTTACGGGCGATGCCAGCATCGTCATGAAGAAGGACGGCACGATCCAGATCAAGGGCAAGGACATCAGCGTCAAGGGCAGCGGCAAGATCAGCGTGACGGCGGATAGCGACATCGTGATGAAGGGAAGCAAGATTCTTCAGAACTAGCGCGCCATGGTTCCCGTTTCGAACGGCGATGCGATGACCGTTCGACATGGCCCGACACGACCGGCCTTCCCGCGTCCGGCAAGTCTTATATAAGACATAAGACATAAGACGTTTGACGCAACGCAGCGTCGCAATTAGAATAGCGGGCAACGCAGTGCCCAGAACATCCCGGCTTGTTTGCAAAGCCTTCACTGAAACGCAAAGGCAACGGTCCCCCCATGCTGGAAAACTTTCGTGCTCATGTAGCCGCGCGCGCCGCGCTCGGCATTCCTCCGCTGCCGCTGACGGCGCAGCAGACCGCCGAACTGGTCGAGCTGCTGACGAACCCGCCCGCAGGCGAAGAGCAGGCTCTGCTCGATCTCATCACCAACCGCGTGCCCGCCGGTGTGGACGAAGCCGCGCGCGTCAAGGCGGGCTTTCTTGCCGCCGTGGCCAAGGGCGAGACCGCCTGCGCGCTGATCTCGCGCGCGCGCGCCACTGAGCTGCTCGGCACGATGCTGGGCGGCTACAACATTCAGCCGCTGATCGAATTGCTCTCCGACGCCGAAGTCGGCACGGTGGCAGCGAACGCGCTGAAGAAAACCCTGCTGATGTTCGACCAGTTCCACGACGTCAAGGAACTGGCCGACAAGGGCAATGCCAACGCGCGCGCCGTGCTGCAAAGCTGGGCCGACGCCGAATGGTTCACGAGCCGTCCGGAAGTGCCGCAGAGCCTGACCATCACCGTGTTCAAGGTGACGGGCGAAACCAACACCGACGACCTCTCGCCCGCGCCGGACGCCACCACGCGCCCCGACATCCCGCTGCATGCGCTCGCCATGCTGAAGAACGCGCGTCCCGGCATCACGCCGGAAGAAGACGGCAAGCGCGGTCCGGTCAAGTTCATCGAATCGCTGAAAGAGAAGGGCCATCTGGTCGCGTATGTGGGCGACGTGGTCGGCACGGGTTCGTCGCGCAAATCGGCCACCAACTCGGTGCTGTGGTTCACGGGCGAAGACATTCCGTTCATCCCGAACAAGCGTTTCGGCGGCGTGTGCCTGGGCGGCAAGATCGCGCCGATCTTCTACAACACGATGGAAGATGCCGGCGCACTGCCGATCGAACTCGACGTGTCGAAGATGGAAATGGGCGACGTCGTCGAACTGCGTCCGTACGAGGGCAAGGCGCTGAAGAACGGCGAAGTGATCGCCGAGTTCCAGGTCAAGTCCGACGTGCTGTTCGACGAAGTGCGCGCCGGCGGCCGCATTCCGCTGATCATCGGCCGCGGACTGACGGCGAAGGCGCGTGAAGCGCTGGGTCTGGCTCCGTCGACGCTGTTCCGCCTGCCGCAGCAGCCGGCTGACAGCGGCCGTGGCTTCTCGCTCGCCCAGAAGATGGTCGGCCGCGCGTGCGGTCTGCCGGAAGGCCAAGGCGTGCGTCCGGGCACGTATTGCGAACCGAAGATGACCTCGGTCGGCTCGCAGGACACCACCGGCCCGATGACCCGCGACGAACTGAAAGACCTGGCGTGCCTCGGCTTCTCGGCCGACCTCGTGATGCAGTCGTTCTGCCACACGGCGGCTTATCCGAAGCCCGTCGACGTGAAGACGCATCAAACGCTGCCGAACTTCATCAGCAACCGTGGCGGCATCGCGCTGCGTCCGGGCGACGGCGTGATCCACTCGTGGCTGAACCGCATGCTGCTGCCGGACACCGTCGGCACCGGCGGCGACTCGCACACGCGCTTCCCGATCGGCATCAGCTTCCCGGCGGGCTCGGGTCTCGTCGCCTTCGCGGCCGCCACCGGCACGATGCCGCTCGACATGCCGGAGTCGGTGCTCGTGCGCTTCAAGGGCAAGATGCAGCCGGGCGTCACGCTGCGCGATCTCGTCAACGCGATCCCGCTGTACGCGATCAAGGCGGGCACGCTGACCGTGGCCAAGCAGGGCAAGAAGAACATTTTCTCGGGCCGCATCCTCGAGATCGAAGGTCTGCCGGATCTGAAGGTCGAGCAGGCGTTCGAACTGTCGGATGCATCCGCCGAGCGTTCGGCCGCCGGTTGCACGGTGCATCTGAACAAGGAACCGATCATCGAGTACCTCAACAGCAACATCACGCTGCTGAAGTGGATGATCGCGCAGGGCTATCAGGACCCGCGCAGCCTGCAGCGCCGCATCAAGGCTATGGAAGCATGGCTCGCCGATCCGCAACTGCTGCAACCGGATGCGGATGCCGAATACGCCGCCGTCATCGAAATCGATCTGGCAGACGTTCACGAGCCGATCGTGGCCTGCCCGAACGATCCGGACGACGTGAAGACGCTGTCGGACGTGGCCGGCGCGAAGATCGACGAGGTGTTCATCGGTTCGTGCATGACGAACATCGGTCACTTCCGCGCGGCGTCCAAGCTGCTTGAAGGCAAGCGCGACATTCCCGTCAAGCTGTGGGTCGCGCCGCCGACCAAGATGGACCAGAAGCAACTGACGGAGGAAGGTCACTACGGCGTGTTCGGCACGGCGGGCGCGCGCACCGAAATGCCGGGCTGCTCGCTGTGCATGGGCAATCAGGCGCAGGTGCGCGAAGGCGCGACGGTTATGTCGACGTCGACGCGCAACTTCCCGAATCGTCTCGGCAAGAACACGAACGTGTATCTCGGCTCGGCGGAATTGGCGGCCATCTGCTCGCGTCTGGGCAGAATTCCGACGAAGGAAGAGTACATGGCCGACATGGGCGTGCTCAACGCCAATGGCGACAAGATCTATCAGTACATGAACTTCGACCAGATCGAAGACTTCAAGGAAGTCGCCGACACCGTGCAGATGTAAGCGTGCTGTCGGGCTACGGCGAGCGGTTTCGTCGTAGCGTCGCGCAATGGCGCCGCGGGCTGAACGCCCGCGGCGCTTTTTTTTTGCGCGAGGGTCGTCGAATGGATTACCTCATATGTGCGCGCCCGTTTTCTACGCGCGTTCACTTCTTCGCCCCGTATGTCGGCGACGCCAGAGTTTCATGATGACCTTATAGGCGACGATGGCCACAAGCAGGTCGAGCGCCGCCATAGAGAACACGTAAAGACCATCATAGTCACGGACACCGAGCCAGTCGGAGACACCGATTAATATTTCCTGTTGCCGCAGCGTCAGCGGCGTCGGATAGGTATGTACGTAGCGAGTCGCGAGCAGAAATAGCCCAATAAACAGCGCGGATTTCAGCGAAAGGATCGCCACCCTACGGGCAAGTGTTGCCAATGGTAATCACCTCGATTACGCCATATGCGCGTAAGCCGGTGGCACCGACGGGCACTGTTGGCGATTGCAAGAGAGCCTGCCGCAGCCTTTGAAAATCCGCAACGCTTTGAAGCGTAATGCAGCCGAACGACACACCCGAACCGCCGATCGGATGAAGGCGAAAGTTCCCTCTATTAACGCCGTTCACCCAAGTCCAATCATCGATCAGTCCGTCATCGCGGTAGAGTGCGAACCATTCGCCGTGATATGACGGACGTCCGGCCACAGTATTCAACGTATCCTTGGCCCATGCATATAACTGCGAGCCAATCCCGCCAGTAGGTCTATCGACGATCCAGTAACGACCGGAAGGGATCGGGCCTTTATCGACCACCGCCGTGCAGCCCCCCCGATTGCGATAGGCTTTATCGCCGGAAAACGCCTGAAACGCCCCGACACCAGCCATGACAAGCGTCAGCATCGGCGCATTATCGACCACGAACTTTCCCCGCAGAGCCATCTCGTTCCCCCGAGCCTAGCGTTCCGTCCACGCGTCGGAGAACTTGATGTTGCCGTCCAGGTAGTGCCAGGTGATGTTGTCATACATGAGCGATACGGCCTCGACGTGATTGAGCGGGCTCATGCTGGCGATCTTCGTGTTCGCGAAACCGGGATGAACGCCGGCCACTTTCACGCCCTCGAGCAGCATCGTGAAGTAGTTTTCCTCCCGGCCCGCGTCATTGATCCGATAGAACCTGATCTCGGCAGATCGAAGGGTTTGCCCTTTGGCAACCGCTTTGTACAGATACGGGCTGGCCGCATCGAACTCTTTTTCGATCGACATGGGCGCGTGTATGCGCGTGCCGGTAATCCTGCCGGCGTTGCCATCGACCGGAAGCGTCAGGCCGTGTCCAAAGCCGATGATCTCGATGCTGCCCTCGCGCCCTTGCACGGAGACACTGCCCTTGATCGGCGAACCGCCATCGTCCTTCAGCCACATGTATGCGGGAATCGGCATGGTTGTTTCGCTTAATTCGTTGGGAAGCCGAAACAATGGAGTAAGACACATCAACAGCGCAATACGCTTTTTCTTAACAAGGTCGATTGAGTGGCGAAGTAGACAGCGCATGATTTTGTCGCCGTCGCGGACGAAAACGAGCCGCCCCGATATCATCCCCAATCCATCAGCCCAACCCTGCCGACATCCATGGAAAAAGCTTTCAGCGACGCCGATCGCGAAGCCGTCTACCGCGCGATCCGCGAGCGTCGCGACATGCGTCACTTCGTCGGCGATCCGGTGTCGCCGCACGTCATGCAGCGCCTCATCGACGCCGCGCTGCACGCGCCGAGCGTCGGCTTCATGCAGCCGTGGCGCATCCTGCGCATTACCTGCGCGAACCTACGCGCGCGGTTGCGCGATGCGGTCGAACGTGAACGCGTGCTGACCGCCGATGCGCTCGGCGAACGCCGCGATTCGTTCATGCGGCTCAAGGTGGAAGGATTGCGCGAGTGCGCCGAAGTGCTGGTGATGGCGCTGATGGACGGCCGCGAGCATCATGTCTTCGGACGGCGCACGCTGCCCGAGATGGACCTCGCTTCCGTCGCGTGCGCGATCCAGAACATGTGGCTCGCGGCGCGTGCCGAAGGGCTGGGAATGGGCTGGGTCTCGCTGTTCGATCCCGTGGAAGTTGCCGCGCTGCTCGACATGCCCGCCGGCGCGCGGCCCGTGGCCATTCTTTGCGTCGGGCATGTCGAACGCTTCTACGATGCGCCGATGCTCGAAAGCGAGCGTTGGGCGGCGCGCCGTTCGACAGAGGAATGCGTCTTCGAGAATACGTGGCCGTCTCGGAAGGACGGATGAATTTTTTCGCGATATCTGTCCATCGGCGCACGCCCCGCGCGTCATCGTGATGGCGCCCGGATGATCCGGCCGCATCGACCTTGTGACGGAGGCTCACATGCACTATCTGCTGATGATCTATTCGGACGAAAACCGCTGGAACCAGATGACCGACAGCGAGCGGCAGCAGGGCGTCGCCGCGTATCAGGCGTACACGGAATCGTTGAAGAAGGCGGATGCGCTCGTCGGCGCGAACCGCCTGCAGCACACGAGCACGGCCACGACGGTGCGGCTCGTCGACGGGAAACCGCAAGTGCTCGACGGGCCGTTTTCCGATACGAAGGAGCAGCTCGCCGGCTATTACCTGATCGACGTGCCCAATCTCGACGCGGCGATCGCGTGGGCGTCGCGCTGTCCCGGCGCGGCGCACGGCCTCATGGAAGTGCGTCCGGTGTGGACCGCGCCTTACGATGCGCCATCCGCCGGATGAGCGAGCCCGCTGACGGCGCGAGCGCGGTAGCGGAATTGGTCGCGCGACGCAGCTACGGCAAGCTCGTCGCGCTGCTGGCGATGCGTACGCGCGACGTCGCCGCAGCCGAGGACGCGCTCGCCGACGCGTTCGCGGCCGCGCTCGCGGACTGGCCGAAGCGCGGCTGCCCGGCGAATCCCGAAGCGTGGCTGATGACGGTGGCGCGCCGCCGGGCGATCGACGGCGCGCGCCATCGCCGGGTCGGTGACGACGTCGCGCATCAACTGACGATTCTCTCCGGCGAAATCGACGAGCACGAAGCCGGCGCATTGCCCGACCGGCGGCTCGGGCTGCTGTTCGCGTGCACGCATCCCGCGCTCGAGGCCGCGATCCGCACGCCGCTGATGCTGCAAGTGGTGCTCGGGCTCGAAGCGAAGACGATCGCTTCCGCGTTTCTCATGTCGCCCGCCGCGATGAGCAAACGCCTCGTGCGCGCGAAGAACAAGATCCGCGAAGCCGGCATTCCGTTCAGCGTGCCGGAGCGCGAAGACTTGCCGGGCCGTCTCGACGCGGTGCTCGAAGCCGTGTACGCGGTGTATGCCGAAGGATGGACGGATCCGCTCGGCGGCGATGCCGCGCGGCGCGATCTGACCGGCGAGGCGCTGTTTCTCGCGCATCTGCTCGTCGACTTGCTGCCCGATGAACCGGAGACGCTCGGCCTTCTTGCGCTGATGCTCTACGCCCAGGCGCGATGCGACGCTCGACGCGATGCGGCAGGCGACTACGTGCCGCTGTCGGCTCAGGATCCGTCGACATGGAACGCGCCGATGATCGACGCAGCCGACAGGCTGCTGCGGCGCGCGAACGCTTTCAACGCGATCGGACGGTTTCAGCTGGAGGCCGCGTTGCAGTCGGCGCATGTGCATCGCTGCCGCACGCATCGGCCGAACTGGGACGAGATCGTGCAGCTCTACGATGCGCTGTTCGGGATCGCGGCGTCGCCGGTGGTGGCGGTGAACCGCGCGCTCGCGCTGGCGGAACGCGACGGCGCGCGGGCGGCGCTCGATGCGCTCGCGCCCTACGCGGACGATCCGCGCCTCGCCGACTATCAGCCGTATTGGGCGGCGCGCGCCGATCTGCTCGCTCGCGTCGGCGCGACGGACGAGGCGCTCGCCGCCTACGATCTCGCGATCGGACTGGAGCGCGATCCGGCGGTGCGCCGGTTCTTGCAGCGCAGGCGCGCCGCGGTGTCAGCGGGCGGGCGATGAACCCTCGGTTCCAGGCGTCGCGGGCTGCGCCGCGTTTCGCACATGCGTCAGATCGACCACGTTGGTTCCGTCGCCGTGATCGTATCCATCGATGTGGGGCAGCGCCGGCACGGTGTCGTCCTTCTCCAGCCAGTTGTCGCTCTTGTACGTGGCCGAGCGCGCCTGCATGTAGCCGTAGCGATCCGCGGCGATCGCCTGAAGCTGCGACGCGTCGCGAACGATCACCGGCCTCAGGAAGATCAGAAGGTTCGTCTTCTGCCGGCTTTTCGTCTCGTGCCTGAATAGCGATCCGAGCACCGGAATCTTCGAAAGCCACGGGATTCGGGAATTGCCGTTCGTGTAGTTGTCGCTGATCAGTCCGCCGAGCACGACGATCTGGCCGTCGTCCGCGAGAATGGTCGTCTGCAGCGAGCGCTTGTCGATGCTGTAGCCGCCCGCCTGATCCGCCGTGCCGTTCTGCACGCTCGAATCTTCCTGATAGACCTGCAGCGTCAGCGTTCCGCCCTGATTGATCTGCGGCTTGACGTTCAGCATCACGCCGACATCCTTGCGGTCGTACGTGTTGAACGCCGATACCGATGACGAGCTCGTCGTGTTCGTCGAATAAGACCCGGACTCGATGGGAACATTGGTGCCGACGAGAATGCGCGCCTCGTGATTGTCGAGCGTGACGAGGCTCGGCGTCGACAGCACGTTGACATCCGAGTTCGACTGCAATGCGCGGAACAGGCCCTTGGTGCCGAGGATATTGCCGAATCCCGCGACCAGGCCGACGTTCGTCGTGGTCGCGGCGACGGACTGCAGCCCCGCAGCCGTCAGCCATTCGATGCCGAATTCGCCTTCCTTGTCGGAAGCCACTTCGATGATGAGCGATTCGATATACACCTGAACCTTGCGCTGATCGAGCCGCGCTATCACGGTGGCGAGGTTTCTGAACACCGGTTCGGGCGCGGTGATGATGAGCGAATTCGTGGACACGTCCGCGACGACTTCGCCGCTTCCTTGCTCGTCCTTGTCATCGCCCGAGCGCGATTGCATCCCGCCGAAAGGGCTTTTCGAGGAAGACGCCGACGATGACGTCGCGCTCACCGACGATGCCGAATCCGTGCCGCCCGGCAGCGGCGGCAGCGTGCCGTTGCTGCTCGGAAGCCCCGACGAGCTTTGATTGCCGCCGCCGTTGCCCGAGCCCGATTGCGAATCGCCGCCGCCTGTCTGGCCGAGAATCCGTCGCAGCGTCTTGGCGATATCGGTGGCGTCGGCGTTGCGCAGGCTGACGATATGAATGTTGCCCGGCGCGCGCGTCGGCGTGTCCAGCTTGACGATCAGCGATTCGGCGTCGGACAGCCGCGCGGCGCCGCTCGACCGAAGCACGACCGCGTTGCTTCTCGCGTCCGGCGTGACGACGACCTTCTGCGTCGGATCGCTGTTGCCGATGCCGTTCAGATCCAGCAACTTCTGCGCTTGTTGCGAGACGGCCGTCGCATCCGCGAAATTGAGCTGCACGACCGCGATATGCGGGCTCGACGCCCCTTCGATGCCCGCGATGATCGACGCGATCCTGCGCACGTTATCCGCATAATCGGTCACGATCAGCGTGTTGTTGCTCGGGTTGGCGGCAATCGTGTTGTTCGGGGAAATCAGCGGCCGCAGCGTCGGCAGGATACTGTTCGCGGACTCCCTGCGAAGCTGAAATACCTGCGTGACGATCTGATCGCCCTTCGCGACGGGCTGATTGCCGACATAGGTCGGCACGCCCTGAACCTTCGCTTCCGATTCCGGCACGACCTTGAGTACGCCGTGATCCTGCAATAGCGCGAAGCCCTGCATACGCAATGCGGATTGCAGCGTCTTGAGCGCTTCGTCTTCGGGAACCGGATTCTCGGAGACGAGATCCAGTTGTCCCTTCACGCGCGGATCGACGATGATCGTCTTGCCCGTGGCGAGTCCGATCGCGCGCACGACCTCGTTTATATCGGCATGCGAAAAATTCATCACGACGGCGGCGAACGGCGCACGCGGATACGCAACGAGGAAAGTCATCCCCGCGACGAATGCGGTTCTTGCAAGAGATCGCGACAGGGCGCGGCGAAAACGGTCTTGGATCGGGAGAGTTGTCAAATCGGCGGGCGATGTAGTTGGCTTCAGCGCAGACAGGAAATACACGCAAAAAAGCGCGCTGCGGGGACTATACGTGCCGTTCGATGACTAAAGGACTACAGGTAAGGTTTCGATAGGATTGCAGATCCGTTCAAGGCGCGCGATGACGTTCCACTATCACAAGATGTTTCGCAATCCTTCTTTAGAGCGAAGGCACTCGCACCGATCGACGACACAACCTGTTTCCCGGAGAAATAGTTGGTAAGAAGATCGTCGCGTGCGAGTGCCGGGCGCGCTTACTTGGCCGCGCCGACGAGCTTGAACGAGTCGAAAGCGGGATCGATGGGCGTGTGGCCGATATGCGTCAGCGCTTCCGCGACGAGCGGCTCGCACGCGCTGTAGTCGGAGTTCATGCTGTCGACGTGCGCCTGGGGAAAGTTAACGGACAGCACCTTGCCGCCCCAGCGTTCGGTGGTCGCGGTCATGCTGCACTTGCCGGCGCCGCCGATCTTCAGATCGAGCAGGATCACGTTCATTTCGAACGCCGCATCCGAATTCGAGAAGTTCCACTGCATCACCATGCGGTCGCCCGGCGTGTTCGTATCCACGAGTTTCATCGTCTTGTCGGGAATGCCGACCGCCGCGACGAGATCGAGAACATTCGATCCGATGAGCGCGCCGGAATCGCTGCGCGCCTCATGTGTCCGGTAAGCCGCGCATCCGGAAAACAGCGTCACGAACAGCAGAAAAATCAGGGTAAAAGGCCGCACGACAACTCCTCCGTCGAAGTAGATGGAATCCCGCAATTGGAAGAAATGCAGAGTGGGCGCCGTGAAAACGGGCGCGCAGACGGGAACCAGCAAGAAGGCGACCCAGGCGGCCGCGCGGCGCGTTTGTCTCTCGCCGATTGCCTTTCGGAATATTTCGCGGCGGTCCGCGTGAGGTATTAACTACCGCTTCATCAACGTCCATCGGGCAAAGTCGCCGCGACGGGCATCAAGAATCCGCTTGCGCCGCCGACATATCGTGCATGGCCTCCGGTGCCACACACGAATAGGCCCCGCGAATTGCGAGGCTCATCACCGCCGGACGCCGCAACGTCAAAGATGCGCGCGCAGCCAGTCCCATGCGAGCGGCCCGCAGATCACGCCCCACGTAAGCAAGCCGATGACGATGGCCACCGTGACCGCCGCGCTGCCGCAGTCCTTGGCGCGTCCGGAGAGTTCGTGACGTTCGAGCGAAATGCGGTCGATCGCCGCCTCGATGCTCGAATTGATCAGCTCGACGAGCAGCACGAGCAGCACCGAAGCCGCGAGCAGAACGCGCTCGGCGGCGCCCACGGGCACCGCGAACGCGATCGGCAGCAGCACGGCCGCGACGCACACCTCCTGGCGAAACGCGCTCTCCTCGCGCCAGGTCGCGGCGATGCCGTCGCGCGAATGGCGCAACGCGAAAAGGCCGCGCAGCAGGCCGCTGCGCTTGACTGCGGGCTTCGCGATCCGCTCGGCGTGGCCGGATTTTTCGGATGCGGAAGACGTAGCGGATGAAGAACGGGATCGAACCATGTCGCGATGTGGCGCTTTTTTTGATGAAGGACGGCTGAGGTGATACAAATTGTCACAAATTATGCTACTGTTGCGTCCGCTTTTCAGCGGCAAAGGCGCGTCATCGCACAGACCGGCGCGATGAACGCAGCAGCCGCACGACCGCACCCGCGTCGCGGATCACGCACGCCCCGACGCCTCGCTTCGTGCATCGCACGCTTGCCCCGATTCTTTCCCGCTCTTGCTGCATTCGTCCCGGTTGCCGCGCGCGCCGCTCGCCTGGCGATCCGATTGTCGTTGCGCCTCCGTCACGATGCCATAGCGGGCAGCGCGGCGCGCGGCCGTGAATTCCGTAGCTGACTCGCCGATGAAACCAGTCGTCTCGTTCTGCCTCTCGCTGGCGATGGCCGCCAGTGCGCTTTTCGCCGGCGTCTGCGCCGAAGCGGCGCCGCCGGCCGTCAATCCGGACGCCGCTGCCAGCGCCGACGCCGGCTCGATCCACGTCCCGTTCTCCGCGCTCGGCGCGTATCAGCCGATGCATCTGCGCGGCCTCGAAGATACGCGCTCGATCGTGCTCGGCGTGCGGCTCGACCGCGTCGTGACCGGCGCGCGCCTGCGTCTGCGCTACACCTACTCGCCCGCGCTCCTGTTCGCGCTGTCGCACGTCAAGGTGTCGATCAACGGCGAAGCGATCGCCACCGTGCCGTTCGACAAGGAGCACGCCGGCGCGATGCTCACGCAGGACATCCCGCTCGATCCGCGCCTGCTCACGGACTACAACCAGTTCGGGCTGCGCTTCATCGGCCATTACACGCTCGATCATTGCGAGGATCCGGCGAACACGGCGCTGTGGGCCGACATCAGCCCGACGAGCGAATTCATCCTCGATACCGCGCCGATCAGGCTGCCGAACGATCTCGCGCTGCTGCCCGCGCCGTTCTTCGATGCGCGCGATGTGAGCCGTCTCACGCTGCCGTTCGTGCTGCCCGCATCGCCGGACAGCGCGACGCTCAAGAGCGCGGGCGTGCTCGCGTCGTGGTTCGGCGCGCTCGCGGATTACCGTCAGGCGCGCTTCCCGGCGATGAACACGCTGCCCCCGAACGACCACGCGGTCGTCGTCGGCACGCGCGCGCAATTGCCGGCGGGTCTCGCGCTGCCCGATATCGACGGGCCGACGATTCTCGTCGCCGACAATCCGGCGTCCAAGGATCGCAAGCTGCTCGTCGTGACCGGCCGCAACGGCGCCGAAGTCGACGATGCCGCGTATGCGCTCGTGCTCGGCCGCACGGCGATGTCCGGCGATGCGGCGAAGGTCGCGCATGTCGACATCGGCCAGCCGCGCGAACCGTACGACGCGCCGCGCTGGATGCCGACGAATCGCCCGGTGCAGTTCAAGGAACTCGTCGACGACGTGTCGCAGCTTCAGGTCGCGGGCAGCGAGCCGGAGCCGATCCGCCTGAACCTGCGTGTGCCCGCCGATCTGTTCTCGTGGAACAGCGTCGGCGTGCCGCTCAATCTCAAGTACCGGTACACCGCGCCGACGGTGCAGAACAACTCCGCGCTCGCCATCGACATCAACGAGCAACTCGTGAAGTCGTTCCGGCTGCCGCCCGCCAAAACCGATGACACGCAAGGCCGCCTGCAATTGCCGCTGCTTTCGGGCGCGCCGGGCGGCACGGCCAACGCGCTGGACATTCCGGCGTTTCGCGTCGGCAGTTCGAACCAGCTGCAATTGCGCTTCAACCTCGATTCGCAGAAGCAGGGCCTGTGCGCGGGCGTGCCGACCAACCCGGCGCGGGCGGCGGTCGACCCGGATTCGACCATCGACTTCTCCGGCTTCGTGCATTACGCGCAACTGCCGAATCTCGCGTACTTCGCGAACAGCGGTTTTCCGTTCACGCGCTACGCCGATCTGTCGCAGACGGCCATCGTGATTCCCGCGCGTCCCGCCAATGCCGAGATCGAAGCGATGCTGACGATGCTCGGCCACATGGGCCAGTGGACCGGCTTTCCGAGCCTGCGCGTGACCATCGCGCGTCCGGACGATGTGCCCGCGCTCGCGCAGAAGGATCTGCTCGTGATCGGCGGCGCGCCGTCGTCGCCGGTGTTTTCGCGCTGGCACGATGCGCTGCCGCTGTCGATCGCGGGTTCGGCTGCGGGAACGCCGTCGAAGGAGGGCATCGCGCGGGCGTCGTTCTCGGTCGGCGAGCATTGGCGCGATGGCGCGCGTGTCACGCACGGCGGCGCATCGCTGGATCAGAACGGGCCGCTCGCGGCGCTGATGGGCTTCCAGTCGCCCGGAACGAAGGGGCGCAGCATCGTCGCGCTCGCGGCGACCGGCGACGGCCATCTCACCGATCTGCTCGACGTGCTCGAACGCGCGGATCGCCTGTCGCAGATTCAGGGCGATGTCGCGCTCGTGCGGCACGGCGGCGTGGACAGCGCGCGCGTCGGCGAGACGTATGTCGTCGGCTACGTGCCGTGGTACGCGAAGCTGTGGGGCCACGCGATCCGTCATCCGGCGCTGCTCGGCCTCGCCGGCGCGCTGGCGGGCCTGCTGCTCGCGATCGCGGCATTCGCGGCGCTGCAGGAACTGGCCGCGCGGCGCCGGGGTATCTGAGCGATGAAGGCTTCGGGCGTAAAGCGCGCGATCGTGTCCGGCGCGCTCGTCGTGTTCGGCGCGAATGCAGCAGCGACGGATCTGGCGTCGCCATCGGCGTGCATGGATTCGTGGCCGCGCTGGGACGCCTTCAAACGCGACTTCATTTCGAAGGAAGGCCGCGTGATCGACGTCGGTTCCGCAGACGAGCGCACGGTCTCCGAAGGCCAGTCCTACGCGCTTTTCTTCGCACTCGTCGCCAACGACCGCGCGAGCTTCGACACGATTCTCCACTGGACCGAAGACCGGCTCGCGCGGGGCGATCTCACGTCGCGCCTGCCCGCGTGGCTCTGGGGCCGCGACGACGCCGGCACGTTGCGCGTGCTCGACGGCAACGCGGCGTCCGATGCGGACTTGTGGATCGCCTACGCGCTCCTCGAAGCGGGCCGCGCGTGGGGCGAGCGCAGCTACACGGCGCGCGGCGCATCGCTTGCGAAGCGCGTGCTCGACGAGGAAACGGCCACGCTGCCCGGCCTCGGCCTCACGCTCTTGCCCGGGCCTCTGGGTTTTCATCCGTCAGCCGATACGTGGCGCGTCAATCCGAGCTACGCGCCGCTGCAGGTGATTCGCGGCATCGGCGCGAGCCTGCCCGATGACGCGCGCTGGACGCGGCTCGCGGCATCGAGCGCACGCATGCTGATCGACACCGCGCCGCAGGGCTTTGCGCCGGACTGGGCGCTGTATCGCGCGAACCGGGGTTTCGAGCCCGACGAAGAGACGCACGCCGAAAGCGCCTATAACGCGATCCGCGTGTATCTGTGGGCGGGCATGCTCGCATCCGACGATGAAGCGCGCGCGCGCCTCCTCGCGCATTTCGCGCCGTTCGCCGCGTATATCGACGCGCACGGCGCGCCGCCCGAGCGCATCGACACGCGCGACGGCAAGCCCGGCCCGAACGACGGCAACGCGGGTTTCTCCGCCGCCGCCGTGCCGTTTCTCGACGCCATCGGACGCCCCGAACTCGCGGATGCGCAAGCGGCGCGCGCGGCGGGGGCATCGGCGCCGGGGTACTACACGAGCGTGCTGACGCTCTTCGGCCTCGGCTGGCGCGAGGGCCGCTATCGATTCGCGGGCGACGGAACGTTGCGCACGGCGGCATCGGCATGCGGAGCGGCGAAATGATGCGCGCGCCCCGGACGAAGGCGACGTTGCTGCGCGCGGCGCTGATGTCGGCGAGCGTCGTGTGCGCGACGCAGACGCATGCCAGCGAGGCATCGACGGACGCGCTCGCCGAGCGTCTTTACGGCACCGCGCGCGCGTGGGCCAACAAGCATCGCGACGATCTCGCGTTGCAGGCGATCGACAAGGCGCTGCTCATCGCGCCGGACGATCCGCGTCTGAACGCCGAGCTCGTGCGTATCCAGTTGCGGCTCGGCCAGGCGCAAAAGGCGCAGGCCACGCTCGCGCGCATGAAAACGCGCGCGCCCAATGCGGCGCTCACGCAGCAAGTCGACGACGAATATCGCGTCGCGGTCAGCGGCCGTCAGGAAATGGCGGCGATCCGCCTGCTCGCACGCAGCGGCCAGTCGGACGAGGCCGCGCGCCGCGTGAGCGCGCTCTTTGCGCACGGCGCGCCGTCGGGCCCGCTCGGCGCGGAGTACTACCAGATCATCGCCGCGACGCCCGCGCGACGTGCCGAAGCGCTCGCGGCCTTGCACCGGCGCATCGTGGACGATCCCGCCGACGTCGATTCCGCGCTCGTCCTCGCGCGTCTGCTCAACAGCAGCGACGCGACCCGCGCCGAAGCGAACCGCATCGCATGGAATCTCGCCACGCGCACCGACACCGACCGCAACACCGCGCTCGACGTCTGGCGTCACGTACTGCAATCGGCGGGCGCGGACACGGCCTATCGGCAGGCGCTGCGTGCGTACCTCGAACTCGTGCCCGACGACACCGAGTTCAAGGATCGCGCCGATCTGCTCGACGCGCGCATCGAAGCGCAGCGCAAGCTCGAACGCGATCCCGATTACATCGCCCGGCAGCGCGGTCTGGCGGCGCTCGCTCGCGGCGACCTGAACGCAGCCGCGCCGTTGCTCGCGCGCGCGGCGGCCGCCCGTCCGGACGACGCGGAAGCCGTCGGCGGATTCGGTTTGCTGCGCATGCGCGAAGGCAATCGCGACGAAGCGCGCGCGCTGTTCGAACGCGCGGCGTCGCTCGCGCCGGACAACCGTGCGAAGTGGCTGGGCCTCGCGCGCACGGCGCGCTTCTGGGGCACGCTCGCGCACGGCCGTGACGCCGCGAACGCAGGCAAGCCGAAGGACGCCGAACGCTACGCGCGCGAGGCGCTCGCCATCGAGCCGGATAGCGCCGATGCCAAGCTGCTTCTCGCCGATGCGCTGCTCGCACAAGGCGACTGGCGCGCCGCCGAACCGATGCTGCGCGCGCAGCTTGCGGGCCGCGAGCCGAGCCTGTCGGCGCTGAAGAGCACGCGTGCGCTGCTCGAGTCGACCGGACGCGCCGATGAAGTCGAGCCGCTCATCGCCGCGTTGCAAAGCCGTTTCACCGCCGCCGACGATCGCCAAAGCCTGATCGCGATGCGCGCCGATATGGTCGCGAACGAGGCGCAGCAACTCGCCGCGCGCGGCCAGAACGGGCCGGCGGCGCAGAAATACGAGGCGTCGTTGCGCATCGAGCCGGATCAGCCGTGGACGCGCTTCGCGCTTGCGCGGCTGTATCGGGATATCGGTTTGCCGCAGCTCGGCCGCGCCGTGATGGACGACGGCCTCGCGCGCTCGCCGAACGCCGCGCCGATGGCTTACGCCGCCGCGCTGTATCGCAATTCGATGGACGATCTGGCGGGCGCGCGCGCCGCGCTCGATGCCGTGCCGCAAGCCGATCGCACTGACGCCATGCGCGCGCTCGCCCGCAATCTCGACGCGCAACAGTCGCTCGCCGATGCCCGCGCCGCCTTCGCGCGCAACGACGCCGACGCCGCCGCCGCCGCGCTCGATCGCGCGCAAGCGCTGGCCGCGGACGATCCCAACCTGCTCGCGTCGATCGGTGCGCTGTATATCGATCGAGGCGACGCGGAGCGCGGCCTCGCGCTGCTGCGCGACTGGATGGCCACGCATCCCGAAGAAACCGATGCTGACGTGCGCCTGCGCTACGGCGATCTGCTCGGCGGCGCGCGTCGCGAAGATGCGCTGTCGCAGACGCTCGCGCAAGTGCGCGCGGAGCCGAAGCTCACGCCGCGTCAGCAAGAGCGTCTGGAGGATCAGGCGTTGCGCAGCGTGCTGCGTCAGACCGACGATGCCATCGACGCCGCCGATTACGCGCGTGCGCGCCGTCTGCTCGATACCGTGAGCGACGCAGGCAAGCGCGACAAGCGCTACGCGTTCGAGCTCGCCGATCTCGCGCGCGCGCAGGGCGATTACGACAGCGCACGCGCCGCGCTCGCGCCGATGCTCGCGGCATCGCCCGACGATCCCGAAACGCAGCTCATGCTCGCGCGCGTGCTCGACGACAGCGGCGGCATCGGCGCGCGCAAGGAAGCGCTCGCGATCGTCCGCCGCGTCGCGGATGCCGCGCCGCCCGACGACATCGACACGCGCCTCTCTGCCGCGCGCCGTTTCGCCGCGCTGCGCCGTCCGCTCGATGCGCAGGCGCTGACGCAGCCGCTACGCGTCGCCTATCCCGAACGCGCGGACGTCACCGTGCAGGCGGGACGCGTCGCGGAGGACCTCGGCGAGTACGAGCAGGCGGCGTCGCTGTATCGGCTGTCGATGGAGCAGGAACGCGCGTCGGGCATCGCGCCGGCGTTCAGCGTGCCGGCCGGCTCGGCACGCGCGACCCCCGCAACGTCCGCCACGCCCGCGCGATCCGCACTCGACGATCTCGATCAGCGCCGCAATCCCGAAGTCGAAACGGCGTGGATACCGGCGTACAAGTCCGGCGATGCGGGCGTGTCGCAGTATCACGCGCAGCAGGTGCCGCTCTACGTGCAGATTCCGTATCGCTACGACGGGCATTTCTTCGTGCACGCGGACGCCGTGCATCTCGACGCGGGCACGCTCGACGTGAGCGGACTCACCGATCAGGCCGGCGCTTCGGCGCCGAGCCTGCCGTACACCATTCAGACCTTCGGCACGAACGCGGGCTTCTACGACGGCACGGCGGCGTCGGCGAACGCGCTGCGCCAATATCTGACGAACTCGCCCGTCACGACCGGCGATCTGCATCAGCACGCGAACGGTCTCGGCGGCGGCTTCGGCTATCTGTCCGATGCGTGGCGCGTCGATCTCGGCTCGACGCCGATCGGCTTTCCGGTGCATTACCTCGTCGGCGGCGCGCGCTACAGGTTCGATGCCGGTCCGGCGAGCCTGTCGATAGCGGCGTCGCGGCGTGCGGTCACGAGCAGCGAGCTGTCCTACGCCGGTCTCACCGATCCGCTCACGCACGTCGTCTGGGGCGGCGTGCGGCGCGACGGCATCGACCTGCATGTGAGCGTCGATGTCGGCAGGACGAACGTATTCGCCGATATCGGCGTGGCCGAGCTGAGCGGGCGCAACGTCGCGAGCAATCAGGAATTCACGCTGCGCACGGGCTTCACCGTGCCGGTGTATCGGCGCGCGACGATGCGCGTGCAGACCGGCCTCGTCGGCAATGCCTGGCATTACACCGACAACCTGCGCTACTACACGTTCGGGCAGGGCGGCTATTACAGCCCGCAGCGCTATCTGTCGCTCGGCGTGCCGATCGAATGGATGGGCAAGCGTAACGGCTTCACCTGGGACATCGCGGCGACGGCGGGCGTCTCGAATTCGTACGAGAAGAACTCGCCGTATTTCCCGAACGGCCTGCCGGCGGTAGCGGGACTCTCGCCGGTCGATACGAGCAGCCTGATTTATCCCGGCGGCTCGACGCGTGGCGTGAGCTTTTCGTACGGACTCGGGGCGACGGTCGAATATCGGCTGAATCCGCAACTGGCGCTGGGCGCGCGCGTGTCCATCGACCATTCGCACGACTATGCGCCGAGCGCCGGGATGATCTACGCGCGCTTCGCGTTCTCGCCGCGCAAGGACGATTACCGCATCAGCCCGCAGCCGGTGCGGCTGTATTCGAGTTATTGAGGAACGGATTGCCGTGAACGACGAATCGAACCGATCCAGTGGCGCAACGAGCCTCATCGCCGCGTTTGCGCGCTTCGTGCGCGCGCGCGTCGCGGGCCGCGATGCCGCGCCGGGCCGCATCGGCGTCGATGCGCTTCCCGACGATCTCGCCGTGCTCGCGCCGGGCGCGCTCTACGCGGTGCACGTCGCGCCGCGTTCGCCCGAATGCGATGCGCTCATCTGGGCCACGGCGCGGGCCGCGAACACGCGCCATGTGAGCGTCGTGCTCGCGCGCGAGCGTGCGGAAGCGGCGGCGCGTGCGCGCGAACTGGGCTTTTCGGGCGCGGCGGCGCAAGGCTGGCCGCGCCGACTGAACGTGCTCGCGATGCCGAACGAAGCCGCATCCGCCGATGCCGATTCTGAACCGCCCGCTCTCGCGCTCGCGCGCCTTTACGGCGGCCTGCGCGCGCTCAAGCGCTTCGGCTTTCGCGCGAACGCGCTGTATATCGTCGAAGGCGCGGAGCGCTGGTTCTCGTGGCGCGATCCGGCGGCGCTCGCGCGCGAAGGACGGCTGTTGTCTAGCTGGTGCGAGACGCGCGGCATCACGATGATCCTGCTGCTCGGCGACGCCGCCAGCGATGACGATTTGGACATCGACGAAACTCAGGCTTCGGCAAGCCGCAGCGAACTGAACGGCGCGTGCGCGGGCGTTGCGCGCGTGCGGCGCTCGCACGGCGAACTGCTGTGGCAAGTCGATTTCTGGCGCGCGGGCCGCGCGCTCGCCACCGGCGACGTGCACGCGTTGCGCTTCAACGAAGCCGGCCGCCTGAGCATCGCCGCGCCCGAGCGCGCGGGCGATGCGCGCCGCGATGCGCGTCTCGCGCCGGACGAAGCGCGCGTCGTCGTGAGCCGCGCGGTCGTCGGCGACGAGGCTTGGGTGCCGCGCGACTGGGAAGTGCTCGCGGACCGCGATGCCGTCGTCGCCGCCTGCGATGGCGCGCGCGGCGCGACCGTCGTGCTCGCGCATCGCAACGGCGCGCAGCTCGAAGCGCTGTGCGCCGCCGTGCACACGCTGCGCCGCCGCTGCGGACGCGCGCTCAAAATCGCCGTGGTCGAACGCGGCGAAGTGCTGCGTCATCAATATGAATTGCTGATGCTGAGCCTCGGCGCGAATCTTGTCGTCGGGCGCGACGTGCCGTTCTCGCGGCTCGAATCGCTGTTGCAGTCGCTGCAAGGCCAGCTCTACACGCGTCCGCTTTTGTCGGATTACCGCACGGCGCTCGCCGCGTCGCTCGCCGATGCCGCGCTCGGCTATCAGAACGTGGCGGCGTTCTGCGCGCAGACGCAAGGCGCGCTCGCACGCGGCGCGGTGCTGCGTCTGCCGCATGTGCTCGTGAAGCTGACGCTGCCGCCTGCGCTCGCTCACGTCGATGCGCTCGCGTGGTGCCGTCCGCGCCGCGCGGGCGATGTCTTCACGGCGGACGCGTCGCATCTGTACGTGTTCCTGTTCGGCTGCCGTCTCGCCGATGCCGACGCCGCGCTCGCGCGCATCTTCACCGTGCCGGTGGAGCGCGTGGCGAAGGACGTCACGTATCTGTCGGACGACGGCATCGGCGCGCAATTGCAGGCGCTCGAAGCGGAGAACCGGCGCGCGCCGTCGGCGGATTACAGCGATCTGTTCGCCGCGACCGCGCCCGTCATCGCGATGGAAGACAAGGCGGATGCGGCTACGGAAAGCGAATCCGTGCGCCGCTCGCGCGCGGAACTCGACGCGCTCGACGCCGTGCTGAACCAAGAAGCGCGCAGGAACGCGACCGACGAAGGTCCGTTGCATCCGCCCGCGCGCCGCGCCGTGCGTGCGCATATGCCGCTCGCCGAACCGGGAAACTGAAACGATGGACACCTTGCTCATTTCGATGCTGATCGGCGTGCTGGCCGGCGTGCCCGCGTGGATCGTCTGGCAGCGCGCGGGCGCGCGGCGCGGTCTCGTAGCCGCGCGTGGTTACGATCCGCGCGACGCGGTGCCGTGCCGCATCGAGCCGGTCGTGCTCAACGCGCGTCTCGTCCCCGATGTCGATGCCGCGCCGAAGGACGCCTCCCGCCCATGAAAACCATCGCGCTCATTTCGACGGCGGGCGGCGCGGGCCGCACGACGCTCGCCGCATCGCTCGCGACGCTGCTCGCCCGGCGCGGCCGTGCCGTGGTCGCGCTCGACTTCGATCCGCAGAACATGCTCGGCGCGTATCTCGGGCTGGACGCGTTCGCGGCGGAAGGCATCGGCGGCGCGCTCGCCGATCCGTCGCGCAAGTGGCACGAATCGACCTGGCGCAACGAGGACGGCGTGCTGTTCGTGCCGCACGGCGGTCTCACGCCCGCGCGATCCGCCGCGTGCGAAGCGCGTCTTTGCGAGCATCCGCGATGGCTCGAACGCACGATCGGCGAGATCGGCTTGCCGGAGACCGGCGTCGTGCTGATCGATACGCCGCGCTATCCGTGCTCGCATGCGGATCACGCCGCGCGCGCCGCCGATCTCGTGCTCGCCGTGTGCCCGCCTGAGCCGGCTGCGTGCGCGACGCTCGTCGCGCGTTTGCCCGCGCTGCGGGAATCGTGCGCGGATGTGCGTCTCGTCGTGAATCGCCTGAATCCCGCCCGCGCGATGCAGCGCGACGCGCTCGCGATGCTGCGCGGCGCGACCGGGAACATGCCGCTCGCGCAACGCATTCATCTGGAAGCGTCGATGCCCGAGGCATTTTCGCGCGGCGCGTGGATTTTCGACGAAGCGCCGCATCTGCAGGCGTCGCACGATCTGCACGGTCTCGCGCAGCACGTCGATGCGTGGCTGCCCGCGCTCACCGCGAGCGAGACGGCATGAAGCGCGAACCAGGCTCCCGCTCGAACCGCGCGATCGGCTGGATCGCGCGCGGGCTCGGCGTGCCCGACACGCGCTCGGCGTTCGACTGGTGCGTGCGTCTCTTCTTCAAGCCGCCGCGCGCGGGCAAGCGCGACATCGCGCGGGACATGCTGCGCGCGTTCGTGCTCGCGTGGGCGCGCGAGTGGGGCGTCATCGACGTGCGCAATCCTTGGGCGTGGCTGCTGCGCGCGTTCGTGCGCCCGCCGCGCGAAAACGCGAAGCCGCTCGCCGCGTATGCGCGGGCCGCGCTCGGCCTGATCGAACGCGCGCTCACGCCGCTCGCTCTCGCGCTGATGTGGATGAAGCGCCGCATCGATGCCGCCATCGACGGACTGCCGTGGGCGCGCTTCGGCGCGCGGCTCGAGGGCGGCGCGAATGTCATCGGCAAGAAGCGCTGGATGCTGCCCGCGCTCGTCGTGATCGGCGGATTGCTGTGGGCGGTCGTCGGCACGTCGCCGCTCGCGTCGGGAAGCCAGTTCGTGTTCTTCGCCGTGCTGATGATCGCGGCGCTCGTCATCCGCCGCATTCCGGGGCGCATGCCGGTGCTGATTCTCGCGTCGCTCGCGCTGCTCGTCACCGCGCGCTACGTCTGGTGGCGCACGACCGAGACGCTCGACTTCCGCACGCCCGGCGAGGCGATCGTCGGCTACGCGCTCTTCGGCGCGGAAGCCTATACGTGGATGATCCTGCTGTTCGGCTTCGTGCAGACCGCGTGGCCGCTCGAACGCGCCGTGTCGAAGCTGCCCGACGATCCCGCCGACTGGCCGAGCGTCGATGTCTTCATTCCGACCTACAACGAGCCGCTGTCGGTCGTGAAGCCGACGCTTTTCGCCGCTCAAGGCATCGACTGGCCGCGCGACAAGCTCAATATCTGGCTGCTCGACGACGGCCATCGTCCGGAGTTCGAGGCGCTCGCGCGGGCGGCGGGCATCGGCTACATCACGCGCGACGACAATCAGCACGCGAAGGCGGGCAACATCAATCGCGCGCTCGCGAAGACGCACGGCGAATACATCGCCATTTTCGATTGCGATCACGTCCCCACGCGCTCCTTCCTGCAAGCGACGATGGGCACCTTCTTCGCCGATCCGAAATGCGCGCTCGTGCAGACGCCGCATCACTTCTTCTCGCCCGATCCGTTCGAGCGCAATCTCGACACGTTCCGCCGCGTGCCGAACGAAGGCAATCTGTTTTACGGGCTCGTGCAGGCGGGCAACGATCTCTGGAACGCGACGTTCTTCTGCGGCTCGTGCGCGGTCATCAAGCGCGCGCCGCTGGAAGAGGTCGGCGGCATCGCGGTCGAAACCGTGACCGAAGACGCGCACACGGCGCTCAAGCTGCATCGGCGCGGCTATACGACGGCGTATCTGCCGACGGTGCAGGCCGCCGGTCTCGCCACCGAAAGCCTCGCGAGCCACATCAAGCAGCGCACGCGCTGGGCGCGCGGCATGGCGCAGATTTTTCGCATCGACAATCCGTTTTTCGGGCGCGGGCTGAACTTCTTTCAGCGCCTGTGCTACGGCAACGCGATGCTGCACTTCTTCTACGGCATTCCGCGCCTCGTGTTCCTCACCATGCCGATGTGGTACCTCTTCTTCCAGATGTACTTCATCAACGCGGCGGCGACGACCATCGCGGGTTTCGTGCTGCCGTACATCGTCATCGCGAACATCGCGAACTCGCGGATGCAGGGCAAGTTCCGGCATTCGTTCTGGGCCGAAGTCTATGAGTCGGTGCTCGCGTGGTATATCGCGCTGCCGACGACCATCGCGTTCTTCAGCCCGAAGCATGGCAAGTTCAACGTGACGGACAAGGGCGGGCGCATCGACGAGACGTATATCGACTGGGCGATGAGCAAGCCGTATCTCGTGCTGCTCGGCCTGAACGCGTTCGCGATGTCCGTCGGCATCGTGAAGCTGATCGCCGGCGCGGGCGACGAAGACGCGACCATCCTGATGAACGTGTTCTGGACGCTCTACAACCTCGTGATGCTCGGCGCGGCGGTGAGCGTCGCGCGCGAGGCGAAGCAGGTGCGCGTCACGCATCGCATCGCGATGAACATGCCCGCGACGCTCGTGCTCAACGACGGCAGCAGCATCGCGTGCAGCACGAGCGATTACTCGACAGGCGGGCTCGGGCTCGTCGTCGGCGAAGGATTGCTCTCGCTCGAAACCGGCGACACGCTCGGCGTCGTCGTGAGCCGCGGCGAGCGGCAGTTTCACTTTCCGGTGCGCGTGACGCGCCTTTCCGGCACGCATCTGGGCGTGCGCTTCGATTCGCTCACGCTCGAAGACGAGCGCCGTCTCGTGCAATGCACGTTCGGCCGCGCGGATGCGTGGATCGAATGGGACGAGCGCACCGAAGACGACGCGCCGCTCAAGGGCCTGAAGGAAGTGCTGCTGATGGGCTTCGAAGGCTATGCGCGGCTGTTCGGCGGAGCGCGCCGCGCGCTGCTCGACAAGCTCGCGCTCGATGGCCGCCGCTACTGACGAGAAGAACGAAGATGACCTTCTGGAACCTGTATTTCATCATCAAGATCGCGCTCTTTTCGACGGGGCATCTGAAGCCGATATGGCTCGCGAACATCGCGTTCGCGGTGGCGCTCGCCGCGAGCTCGCCGCTGCGCTCGCGCATCTGGCGGGCGGTGCGGTTCGTCGCCGGGCTCGGCATCGGTTTGCCGCTGATGTATCGCGAGGCGAACGTGCCGCCGTTCGGCCGCATCGTCGAGGAATTCGGCAATCTCACGACCTTCAGCTTCGGCTACTGGCTCGAGTTGCTGCCGCGCTTTCTTCCGCCGATGCTGCTCGCCGTCGCGCTCGGTCTGCTCGTCGCGTATCTCGTCGTCAATCGCTGGCTGCGCGTCGCGACCTTCGTGATGATCGCGCTCGTCGCGCTGCCGGTGTGGCAGGGCGCGAATGCGGTGCTCGCGCGCATCGAGGCGAAGCCGCAGGGCAATGCCGTTGCCGCAACTAACCGTCAATCCGCGGACCCCCTGGATTACAACGCGACGCTCGCGGCATTCAGGGCGAAGGAGTCGCAGCGACAGGTGAGCTTCGGTCATCTGTCGAGCGATCCGAAAGAGCAGTTCGACGTGATCGTGCTGCACATCTGCTCGCTGTCGTGGGACGACCTCGATGTATCGAAGGAGCGCAATCATCCGTTCCTGTCGCACTTCGACTATCTGTTCACGAACTTCAGCACGGCGGCGAGCTACAGCGGCCCGGCGGCGATTCGCGTGCTGCGCGCGTCGTGCGGACAGGAAGCGCACGCCGATCTGTACAAGGATGCGCCCGCGCAGTGTCATCTGATGGCCGATCTTGCGCAGGCCGGCTACACGCCGCAGGTCACGTTCAATCACGACGGCCACTTCGACAACTTCACGCAGCTCGTGAAGGAGAACATCGGCGTGCCGAACGTGCCTTTCGTGCCGAACACGGCCGCGCCCGTCGCGATGCACGCGTTCGACGGCTCGCCGATCATGGACGATTACGGCACGCTCGCGAACTGGTACGCAGAGCGCGCGCGGGAGCCGGGACCGGTCGCGCTGTACTACAACACGATCAGCCTGCACGACGGCAACCGCCTGCCGAACAACAAGATGACGAGCCTCGAGTCGTATCCGCTGCGCGTGGCGAAGCTGATGAGCGATTTCGACAAGTTCGCCGATCTGATCCAGCAATCGGGGCGGCGCGCGGTGATCGTGTTCGTGCCCGAGCACGGCGCGGCGCTGCGCGGCGACGCCAATCAGGTCGCGGGCCTGCGCGAGATTCCGACGCCGAGCGTGATCCACGGGCCGGTGGGCGTGCGGCTCGTCGGCTTCACGGGCAATCACGGCGCGACGACCGTCATCGATCAGCCGACCGGGCATCTCGCCATCGCGCAATTGCTGTCGAACCTCGTGTCGAACAGTCCGTTCAAGGCGGGCGTCACGCTGTCGCAATACGCGGCCAATCTGCCGCAGACGCCGATGATCGGCGAGAACGAAGGCACCGTCACGATGAAGACCGCGACGGGCTATGTCGTGAAGACGCCGGACGGCGTATGGGTGGATCAGAAATGAACACGCTGAACAAGGAAGCGCGCGACCGGCATGATGTCGTCGCGCTTGCGGAGCGCGTCGCCGGTCTCGACGCCGCGCGCTATTTCGATGCCGAAGCCGACGAGGAATTGCGCGCGGCGGTGACGCGCTGGCCGGTGCTCGCGCGGCTGATGGCGCTCGCGCCCGTCAGCGCCGACGACGATCAGCGCGCGATGAGCGGTTGCGCGACGGCGCCGTCATCGGCGTGATCGCGCGGGCGTCGATGGGCCGGAATCGCTCGTGTCGTACAGACGTTCCGGAATGAACAACGTGCCGATGCCGCTCGGAATGAACACCGCGCCGACGAGCAGAAAGCTCACGCCGAACGAGAACTGCGTCGCGATATAGCCGAGCGCGACAGGCGACGGCCCTCGCAGCACGAATGAAGCGCGTTCTGACTATTTCGCCGCCGTCTCCTGCACTTGCGCATCCTTGCGCCAGCCGCCGCCCAGCGCCGTGTAGAGCGTCACCATGTTGGTCTGTTGCGCGGCGCGGTCGGTCACGAGCTGGGTCTGCGCGCTGAACAGCGTGCGCTGCGCCGTGAGCAAAGTGAGGAAGCTGTCCAGGCCGCCGCGATAGCGCGCATTGGCGATGTCGTAGTACTGCTGCGCGGCATCGACATACTGAAGGTCCGCGGCGGTCTGATCGACATACGTGGCGCGCGCCGCGAGCGCGTTCGACACCTCCTTGAAGGCGGTCTGGATCGTGCCTTCGTACGCCGCGACGTAGATGTTCTTCGAGATCGTCGCGGAGTCGAGCGAGGCGCGCAGACTGCCGAACTGGAAGATCGGCACGCTGATCGACGGCTCGAACGCCCACGCGCCCGAACCCGCCTTGAAGAGCGACGACAGCCCGTTGCTCGCGACGCCGCCCGTCGCGGTCAGCGAGACGGTCGGGAAGAACGCCGCGCGCGCCGCACCGATATACGCGTTCGCGGACTTCAGCGCATGTTCCGCCTCGATGATGTCGGGCCGCTCCGTCAAGAGCGTCGAAGGCAGGCCCTCGGGCACCGCGGCGAACAGCGGTTCGTCGGGCAAGGCGCGATCGTCGGGGAAGCCGTCGGGCAACGGGCAGCCGATCACCGCGATCAGGTTGTTGCGATCCTGCTCCACCGCGCGTCGATACGCGGCGAGATTCGCCATTGCGCTCGTCAGCGATGTGCGCGCGGACTGCACGTCTTCCATCGAGCCGCTGCCGAGATTGGCCGCGCGCAGCGTCGTCTCGTAGGTGTCGCGATACGAAGCCACCGTGCGTTCCGTCACGTCGAGCAGGGCGCGATCCGCGAGCCATGTCAGATAGTCGCCCGCCGTGGTCGAGATGAGGCTGATCTGCGTGCTGCGGCGCGCCGCGTCCGTCGACAGATACTGCTCCAGCGCCTGATCCTTCAGGCTGCGGATGCGGCCGAAGAAGTCGATTTCCCACGCGCTCGTGCCGAGTTCGAGGCTGGTGGATTTCGTCGTCACGCCCGACTGGTGCGACGCGCTATGCGTGCCCGTCGCCGTGATCGACGGCCCCAGTTCGGCGCGCACGATCCGATACTCCGCCTCGTATTGCGCGACCTTCAGCGCGGCTTGCCGCAAGTCGCGGTTGTTCGTCAGCGCAAGCTCGATCAACTGACGCAGATACGGATCCCGCACGAACGAGCGCCAGTCGGACAGCAGGTCGGCAGCCGATGCCTGTTGTTGCGCGCTCGTCGATTCGTACTGCGGATAGGACGCGGGCATCGGTGCGGCGGACCGCTCGTAGTGAGGCTCGAGCGTGCACGCGCCGAGCGCGAAAACCGTCAGCGTCGCCGCGACGATGCGGCAGACAGCGAAGCGCTTATTCATGAGCGGCTCCTTCCTTCTTCCTGTTTCCGAAGCCCCGAATCAGCACGAAAAATACTGGCACGAAGACGATGGCGAGCAGCGTCGCGGCAATCACGCCGCCAAGCACGCCGTTGCCGAGACTCTCGCGGCTCGATGCGCCCGCGCCGCTCGCGAACGCCATCGGCAGCACGCCGAAGCCGAAGGCGAGCGAGGTCATCACGATGGGCCGCAAGCGCAGATGCGCCGCTTCGATCGCCGCCTGACGCACGCTGTGACCGCGCTCGTGCAGGGACTTCGCGTACTCGACGATCAGGATCGCGTTCTTGGTCGCGAGTCCGATGGTCGTCAGCAAGCCGACCTTGAAATAGATGTCGTCGGTGAAGCCGCGCAGATGCGCCGCGACCAGTGCCCCGACGATGCCGAGCGGCACGACGAGGATCACCGAAAACGGCACGGACCAGCTTTCGTACAGACCCGCGAGACAGAGGAACACGACGATCAGCGAAAGCGCATAGAGATACGTCGCCTGCGAGCCCGCGAGCTTCTCCTGATACGACTGGCCGGTCCACTCCATCGCAATGCCTTGCGGCAACTGCGCGACGAGCGCTTCGATCGCGTTCATCGTGTCGCCGCTGCTGACGCCTTGCGGGCTTTGCGCGGTCATCTCCATCGAAAGGCTGCGGTTGTAGCGTTCGACTTGCGGAGAACCGGTCGTCCAGTGGCCCGAGGCGAACGACGAGAACGGCACCATCTTGCCGTCGTAGCTGGTCGTGCTCGTCGTCGTATTGCTCGATGTCACGAACCATTTGCCGATATCGGCGGGCATCATGCGGTATTGCGGCAGCGCTTGAACATAGACTTTCTGGATGCGCCCCGTGTCCACGTAATTGTTCACGTAGGTCGAGCCAAACGCGGTCTGCAGCGTGTCGTTGATATTGGATGCGCTGACGCCGAGCGCCGACGCCTTCAGGTAATCGATATCCACGGCGTACTGCGGCACGTCGGCCATGCCGGCGGGACGCATACCGGTGATCTTCGGATCCTTCGCGGCAAGAGCCAAGAGCTTGTTTCTCGCGGCGACAAGCTGATCGTGACCCAGACCGGCCATGTCCTTCAGTTCGAAATCGACACCGCTGTAACTGCCGAGACCTTGCACGGCGGGCGGATTCATCACGAAGACCTGTCCGGCGCGCAAGCTGCGAAAGTGCGCGTTCGCGGCGCCGACGATCTCCGCCGCGGACTGGCCTTTGCCCTTGCGATCCTTCCAGTCCTTGAGCTTGACCATGGCCATCGCCATGTTCTGTCCGCTGCCCGACACGCTGAAGCCATCGAGCATGACGACGTTCTCCACTTCGGGAAGCGCCGTGAAATACGACTCGACCTGCTTCTCCACGACGTTCGCCTGCACGCTCGAGCTGCCCGCGGGCAGATTGACGATGGTCATCAGCGTGCCCTGATCCTCATCCGGCAGGAACGACGATGGAAGCTGCCAGTACAGCAGCGCGGCCACGCCGCAGATCGCCGCATACGCGGCCATCCAGCGCAGCGGGCGCGCAACGAGGCGCGTCACTACACGCTCGTAACGGCGCGTGCCGCCTTCGAATGTGCGCTCGAACCACGCGAAGAAGCCGCGCCGCTGATGTTGCGGATCGACCGGGCGCAGCAGCGTCGCGCACAGCGCGGGCGTGAGCGTCAGCGCGAGCAGCACGGAGAGCACCATCGCCGACGTGATCGTGAGCGAGAACTGACGATAGATCTCGCCCGTCGAGCCCGACATGAACGCCATCGGAATGAACACGGCCGTCAGCACGGCGGTGACGCCGATCAATGCGCCGCCGATCTCGCCCATCGCCTTGATGGTCGCATCGAGCGGCGAGGCCTTCGCTCAGCAACCGCTCGACGTTCTCGACCACGACGATCGCGTCATCGACCAGAAGACCGATGGCCAGCACCAGCGCGAACAGCGACAGCACGTTGATGGTGAAGCCGACCGCGGCGATCAGCGCGAACGTGCCGAGCAGCGCGACCGGCACGACGATGGTCGGAATGAGCGTCGCGCGCAGGTTGCCGAGGAACAGGTACATCACGAGGAACACGAGCACGACGGCTTCGAAGAGTGTCGTGATGACCTCGGAGATGGACGCGGATACGAAAGGCGTCGTGTCGTGCGGAACGCTCAGTTGCACGCCGCCCGGCATCTGCTTCTGCAACACCGCGAGTTGCGCGCGCACGGCCTTCGCGACCGACAGCGCGTTCGCGCCGCTTGCGAGCATGATGCCCATCGCGGCGGCGGGCTTGCCGTTCAGACGCGACGTCATGTCGTAGGAGTCGCCGCCGACTTCGACCGTGCCGACATCCTTCAGATACACGCGCGAGCCGTCCTGATTGACGCGCAGGAGAATGTTGGCGAACTCGTCCGAAGTCTTGAGAAAGCCGCGCGTCACGATGGTCGCGTTGATGGCTTGCGTCTTCGTCTGCGGTGCGCCGCCGATCTGCCCGACGGAAAGCTGCGCGTTCTGACTGTCGATGGCGGTCGTGACATCGCTCGGCATCAGGCCGACGCTGCGCAGCTTGACGGGATCGAGCCACACGCGCATCGAGTGCTGCGCGCTGAAGAGCGTCACTTGCCCGACGCCGCTGATCTGCGTGAGCGGATCCTGCACCCGCGTCGCGAGCAGATTGCCGAGATCGACGGTGTTCATGCGGCCGTCCGTGGACGTGACCGATACGACCATCAGGATGTTGCCCGCGGTCTTGCTGACCTGAATGCCCTGTTGCTGAACGGCGCTCGGCAGCGATGCGTTCGCTTCCTGCACCTTGTTCTGCACCTGCATCGCGGCGACGTCCGCGTTGGTGCCCGACTTGAACGTCAGCGTGATGGTCGCCGTGCCCGCCGAACTGCTCGTCGACGACATGTACATCAGATTGTCGATGCCCGTCATGTCCTGCTCGATCACCTGCGTGACCGTGGTGGCGAGCGTATCGGCGGATGCGCCCGGATAGGTCGCGGTGATGCGGATCGACGGCGGCGCGACGTTCGGATATTGCTCGACGGACAGCGTGCGGATCGAGAGCGCGCCGATCAGCATCACGACGATGGCGATGACCCATGCGAGCACGGGCCGGTGAATGAAGAAACGGGAGAGCATCGTGCGTCAGTCTCCCTTGGCGAGCTGCGCTTGCGCATCGCGTTCGACGGGCGAGACCTTCATGCCCGCGCTCACCACCTGCAGATTGTCGGTGGCGATGCGCTCGCCCGCGCGCAGGCCGCGCGTCACGATCCAGTCGTTGCCGTGCGCCGTATCGGCGGTGACGGTGCGGCTTTCGACGACGTTCTGCGCGTTCACGACGAGCACGGTCGAGGTGCCGCCCGCGCCGCGATTCACGAGCGTTTGCGGCACGAGAATCGCGTCCTGCTCGCCTTCGTCGAGTTGCGCCTGCACGAACATGCCCGGCAGAAGCTGATGCTCCGGGTTCGGAATCGATGCCCGCAGCGTGATCGAGCCGGTGGTCTGATCGACGGTGACATCGGAGAAGAGCAGCGTGCCGGTATGCGCGTAGGTCGCGCCGTCTTCGGTCTGCACCGTGACCTTGCTCGTGCCGGGCTTCAGCGCGCCGGACGCGATGGCCTTCGAGAGCCGCAGCGCTTCGGTGCTGGAACGCGTGACGTCGAGGTAGAGCGTGTCCATCGACTGGATGGTCGTGAGCGCCGTCGATTGTCCCGACGTGACGAGCGCGCCGACCGTCACCGCCGACTTGCCGATCTTGCCGCTGATCGGCGCGACGATGCGCGTGCGCGCCAGATTCACGCGCGCGGTTTCGAGCGAGCCGCGATCCGTGACGATATCGGCGCGTGCCTCGTCGGCGGCGGCGGCGTAGTTCTCCACGTCCTGCGCGCTCACGCTCTTGATCTTGAAGAGTTCCTGATAGCGCTTCGCCGTGACGTCGGCGGCCTTCGACGTGGCGATCGCCTTTTGCAGCGTGCCGAGCGCGGTGTCGTACGCGGCCTGGTAGCTCGCGGCATCGAGTTGATAAAGCGGCTGGCCGGCCTTGACCGTCGAGCCTTCGACGAAAAGCCGCTTGGTCACGATGCCATCGACTTGCGGGCGCACGTCGGCGACTTCGACCGACGAGAGGCGTCCGGACAGATCGTCCACGATGTCGATGCGCTGCGCCTTCAGCGTCATCACGCTGACTTCGGGCGCATTCGCCGCGGGTGGCGCGCCGGCGGCGGCGGATTTCTCGCCGCACGCGGACAGCGCGAAGGCGGCGGCCGCGACGAGCGCGAGCATTCGCGCGAGCGGGGCATGGGCAAACGGCGGGGCAAAAGCGTATTCGTTGTCTGGCATGTCGGAAGTGGAAGGGCTGGCGTCGCGCGGGAGTTCATCGCTTGATCGGGGAATGCGGTTCCCGCCGCCGTGCATCGGACGAGCCGAAGGGCGGTTCACAACGTGACGAGAGGATGTCGCGACGCGGATTGCAGGCGTCGATCAGGAGAGACAGCGCGAAGTATTGCCGAGGGCCCAACGATAATCGCAGCGCGCGCCGAAATCAACTAAGTCTTTGATTCATATCGACATTCACATAATGTGTCTGAATTGACACGATTCGGCGAAGCGCTCGCGACGGAGAATCTAGCGCATTCGCGTGGCATTGGGAATCGGCGCAAACGCCGTCAGGCGACGCTCGGCGCGAGCGCCGATTGCATCAGCGATATTTCGGCCAGTTCCGGTCGCATCGGGCATCCCAGCCAGAAGCCCTGTACTTCGTCGCAGCCGTTGTCGATCAGATAATCGAGCTGATCCGCCGTTTCCACGCCTTCCGCGACGACGCGTATGTCCAGCGCCTGGCCCATGGCGATGACCGCCTTCACGATGACTTCGTCGGCGCGCGAGCAACCGATGCCGCGCACGAACGACATATCGAGCTTGACCCGATCGACCATGAAGCTGCGCACGTAGCCCAGGCTCGAAAAGCCCGTGCCGAAATCGTCGATGGCGATCGACACGTCGAGCCTGCGCAGCGCTTGCAGCGAAGGCAGCGCGCCGGGCGCCATGAGCGTGCTTTCGGTGATCTCCAGTTCGATATTGCGCGGATCGACACGCGAGCGTTCGAGCACGCGCGCGACCATCGCCGGGACGTCGCTGCGTTCGAACTGCACGGGCGAGACATTCACCGCCACCACGACGAACGGCGACAGCCTCGCCCATTCGCCGGCCTGCCGGCACGCCTGCTCCAGCACCCATTCGCCGATCTGCACGATGAGCCCCGTGCTCTCCGCGAGCGGGATGAACTGCGCGGGATTCACGAGGCCGAACTCCTTGCTCTGCCATCGGAGCAGCGCTTCGAAGCCTTCGACCCGCCGCGTGCGCAGGCAGATCTTCGGCTGATACAGCACGAACAGTTCGTTCTTCGCGATGGCGAGTCCCAGCGCCTTGACCATGGCGCTGCGCGCCGTCTCCGCCGCCGCGATCTCCGGATCGAAAACCTGTATCGAACCGGCGTGAAGCGACTTCGAGCGATACATCGCCGCATCGGCGGCGCGCAGCAGCGTCTCGGCGTCGCTGCCGTGATCGGGAAAGAACGCGACGCCCATGCTCGCGACGGAGACGACGGTGGCATCGGCGGCTTTCATCGGCTGCGCGAGAAGCGTCGCGATCTGCCGGGCATGGGCGAGGCATTCGTCCTGGCTCCGGCCCGGCAGCAGCACGACGAACTCGTCGCCTGCGTAACGCGCGACGAAACCGGGCGGCGTGACGCTCGATTCGAGCCGTCGCGAGACTTCGCGAAGCACATCGTCGCCGGCCGCATGACCGAGGCTGTCGTTGACGTCCTTGAAGTTGTCCAGATCGAGGAAGATGAATCCGAGCCGGTCGCCGTTGCGCCGCGCGATCCGCACGGCGTGGTCGAACAGTTCGCCGAGCGCGAGCCGGTTCGGCAGACCGGTCAGCGGATCTTCGAGCGCCTGGCGCTTCAACTGCTCCTGATGGCGCACGCGCTCCGTCACGTCGCTCAACACCGTGATGCTGTGCGTGACGCGTCCGTGGTCGTCGAGAATCGGACCGACGTAGGTATCGCTCCAGAACGTCGAGCCGTTGCTGCGCGACATCTTCAGCAGTCGCGATGCTTCGACATTGCCGCGCATCGCGTGCGTCAGCGATCCGGTCTCGGGCATCGCGCGATCCCAGCCGAGCGCCGCCTGCGTTTGTGCGCCGAGCACATCCGCCACGCGGCGGCCCGTCAGGCGCTCGAACGCGGTGTTCGCATACGTGATGCGGTGCGAGCCGCAAGAGAGATGCGAAATGACGATGGCGTCGCGCGTCGCTTCGAGCGCGCGGCTGCGAAGGTGCAGTTGTTCCTTCGCGTTCTCGTGCGCGGTGACGTCGTGAGCGGTGATGAAACACGCCTCGTGACCGCCGAACGAAAGCAGATGAAACGACACGTCCACGAAGATGACATCGCCATCGAGCCTGCGATGACGTCGGATGCCGCCCGCGCCCGAACCGGCTCCCGACTGCACGTAGCCCGCGAGATCGAGCCGGAAGTTCGCGACTTCTTCGGCGGGGCGCAGATCGAAGATCGTCAGCGCGTTGAGCTGTTCCAGCGTCGCCCGGTACTGACGTTGCGCTGCCGCGTTCGCGGTGAGAATCGCGCCGTTCCCGACATCGAAGATCAGCATCGCGACCGGATGCTGGTCGAAGTACTGGCTGAAGCGTTTCTGTGCTTCATCGGCGACGATGCGCGCCGCGTTCTTCGCGAGCGCCGAGCGATGCCGGCTCGACGCCGCGAACGCGAGCAGCAGCATGCCGGCGGCGAGACCCACGATGAGCGCGATGCGCTGCTTCAGAATCTGCGATTGCGCTTTCTCCTGCATGCTGGCGATCAGCTCCCGCTCGTCGCTGCGCAGCAGGGCGAGAATGTCCATGATCGATTTCAGCGACGCGTTGGCGAGGAGCAACCGTCCGGAGTCGACTGCGGTGCCATGCGACGCAAGCGCGACGTTCGCCGCGGCATCCTGCAGCGCTTTGGGCCATTCGCCGCTCAGGCGTCTGAGTTCCGCGAGCTTTTCGGCGGCTGCGGGCGAATCGGCGAGCAGCGCATCGAGATGGTTATAGGCGCGCGCCACCATCACCGCGCGGGCGATGGGCCACGCGCGCGATTCGAACGTGGCCGAGCCGACGCCCTTGAGGAAGTCGGTGTTGGCGGCGAGATGCAGATCGACGAGCAGTTCGAGCTCCGAGCCGACGTCGAGCGCCCGGCGCAATTCCCGCTCGCCGATGTCGCGATCGACGGTGATGGAAACGGCGGCGAGTGCGGCGAGGCACAGCCCGGACGCCGACAGCGTCGCCAGAACCAGCGTGGTCGCGAAACGCCGGCGAGACCACGAGATCAAGGTTCTGAGGCGAAGGTGAAACATGATCAATCCTGTACACGGTTTGCATGTTTTACGACCTTCGTCGAAAGCTCTTTAGCGGGTTAAGCCCTTATTGGAATGATTCTTCTGACGGTTGAGGCAATAAATACCTCTCGCCGGAACGCGTAGCGCCCGCGCTCATCGATGCATGACGTATTGCCAAAGCGCCTGGCATTCGGTATCGGCGATGCGGTAGTGGGGCATCGACTTGCGCAGCAGCACGCCCGCCGGATCGATGCCGTCCTTCACGGCGCGGCAGAAGGACGTCGCGTCATAGTGACTGAGCGGCCCGCCACGGCGGCTTGCGACGCCGAGCAGGGCGTCGTGCGTCAGCGGCGGCGCGAACGCGGGTTTCGTCGATGTGCCGACGTGGCAATTGACGCATCGCGTCGCAAAGGAAGGCAACGGGCGCTCGTCGTCGCGCAGATGCGCGGTCATCGGATGTTGTCCGTTGAAGATCGCGCAGCCCATGTCGGCGGGGTCGCATGCGGTCTGCGCGCGCGCAAGCGGCGCAATTGCCACGACCGCGACGAATGCGACGACCGCGACGAATGCGACGCGCATCGCCGCGGCCCGCGCCTCGAGGAAGCGGCGTCGGGCCATTCAACGCACGCGCAGCACGCGCGAAACGCTCGGCACGCCGTTGGCGTTCAGCGCGAACAGCATGTAATAGCCGGGGACGACGACGCCCGGATCGGACGGAATGTTCAACTGGAATTCGCCCGCCGTACCGACGCTGAACGTGAGCGGCACGCGTCGTTGCTCGTTGTTCAGCGAATGCGTAACCGAAGACGAGCGCATCAGCACGAATGCGCGCGTGCTCCGGCTGGCCGTCACCACGATCGTCGTGCCGAGCTGCGCATCGCTCGGAACGGAGCTGAGAGTCGGACGCGACGCGGCGGAACCGTCCGAGTTGAGCAGGTACGGCGGCGTCAGGATCTCGATGTCGGTGTGATTGGTCGAGCATGATCCGCACAGACCCCCGCCGCCGCTCAGCACGCGTCCGTCGTTCAGCAGCAGCGCGACGCTGTGATAGGTGCGCGGCACGGCCTGCTGCGCGAGCGGGGAAAACGTGTTGGTCGCGGGGTCCCAGAGTTCCGGGGTGAGGACCGCGTTGTTGTCCGAGAAAGGCTCGGCGAAGGTCTGTCCGCCGATCACGACGACCTGTCCGTTCGGCAGCACGACGCTGTTGTTGAACGCGCGCCGGTAGCTCATCGGCGGGATGGTCCGCGTCGTCGCGTTGCCGCTGCTGATGTCGATGAGCGTCGCGTTGGCCGTGGCCGGCGACTGATCGTAGCTCGGCGCGCCACCGACCGCGAGAATCTTGCCGACGTCGTACATGACCGCGTTGCCGTTCATCGCGTCGCCGTCGCTGCCACGGTTGCCGGCCGGGCTCACGTTGCCGTTGCCCGCCGTATCGAACCAGTGCATCGCCTTGCTCGGTCCCGCATGGAACACGCGTCCGTTGCCGACCGCGAACATCCACGCGTGATTGTCGGAGCGGAACACGCCTCTCGCGTCGTTCGTGACGATGTAATCGTCGAGAATCGCGCTATTGATCCGCCAGCCCGAACCCGAGGTCCACGTTTCGCCGGACTTTCCTCCGAGCCCTCCGCTCCACGATCCGCCCATGACGAACACGTTGCCGTTGCTCAGCGTCACGCTGCCCTGATAGCCGCGCGGGATGTTCATCTGATTGCCCGCGGTCCATGTGTTGGTCGTCGGCGAATAGATGCTGGTCTGCCGCACGCTCAATCCGCCGGTCACGAAGATGCGGCCATCGGGGAGATTGGAAATGCCGGGGCAGAACATGTCGTGCGCGGTATTGGTCACGATCACTTGCGAACTCGTGCCGTTCGATGGATTGAAGATCGCCGTGTAGGTTCTCGCCGGCGGATTCGCGCTGTCGGTGAAGTCGAGCGGCGCGTCGGCCGACCAGACGAGCACGTTTCCATTGGGCAGATTGGCGGCTTGCAGCGGGACGAGCGGCAACTGATACGGCGTCGTCCACTTCGACGGCAATGCGGCTTGCTGTACCGGCAGGCCGGCCACTTGCCACGTTTGCGTCGCGCTTCCGTTGCACACTTGCTGCGATAGTTGATTGCCTTGCGACGTCGTGCTCGATGCGGTCACGCACAAGCCGCTATGTCCCGCGACGATCGCGTAGCCCGCGCCTTGCGGCGTCAACGAGAACGCCTGATTCGCGCCGCCATTGCAGGTCCACTGGATGACGGGGCCGCCCGGACTCTGGCTTTGGCCCGAGACGTCCATGCACAGGCCGCTGTTCTGATTGATGAGGTTGTAGCGCGTGCCGGTCGCTGACGGAAACCACTGCTGATTCGCGCCGCCCCAGCAGGACCACGTAATCACGGGCGCGCCCGGCGCCCTCGATTCGCCGCTCACGTCGGCGCACAGGCTGGTGCCGCTCAGCGTGATGGGCGCCGAGCTTTGCGCGCGCGCGGCGTGCGGCATGCCCGCCAATGCCAGCGGCAACGCGACGAGCAGCAAGAAGCGCATGCATCGGACGAACAGGCTTGACGCGTGGCTCGTCGAACGGATTCCAGGCATGGTTGCACCCCGTACATGAAGCGGGTTACGTACGTGCGAGCGCGCCGAGCACATCGCAGATGTCTTCGACGCGAGGAAGATCGGCGCTTCGCCAGCGCAACATCGCGTTGGCATCGAAGCAATAGACCTGGGTGGAATGGTCAGCGATGTCGCCGAGAGGCGCGTTGCTGCCCGAGAGCGCCACGCGCATCCGGTCGACATCGGCGAGTGCCGGCGTCGCTGCATTCCAGGCGGAACCCGCCTGAAAGCGCGCGAGCCACGCGCGCAATGCCGACGGCGAATCCGAAAGCGGATCGATCCCGACCGACAGCAATTGCACCGGACGACGCGCGCGGATTTGCGGTATCCGTTCCTGAACCGCGTTGAACAACGCGCCTTGCAAGGGACATATCGTGCCGCAGCCGGTATAGACGGTTTGCACTGCAGTCACGCGCTGATGCAGCAAGTCGCTGAGCAGACGCTTCTTGCCGGTCTGATCGACGAGCCATGTATCGTCGAGACGGACTGGCGGCGTGACGAGTCCGAGATCGCCATGCTGCGCGAAGGAGGGCGACGACACTGCACCCAGAGCGAGCGCGGCCATGTGGCGAAGCAGCGAGCGGCGAGCCGATGAGCGCGGGGGCGCCTGCATGCCGGATGTCATTCGGTCGGGCATCGTTTCGCGGATTTCCGAAATCGTCGTCATCGGCACGTTCCTGGTCCCGGCGAGGGCTCTCAAGGTGAGACTTGCATGTCGGACATCCGGACAGACGGCCTTGCGATTTGCATGACCATTGGCCCAAAGATTAGCAGCCCAAATCGGCAAAAAAAGTTCGAGACGCGAAATAAGTAGGTAGATATGTGCACTCCCCCACATTCGTTTTTACAGCCCCGGCAACATGTCATCAACGACGCGCACGATTTCGAAAAGTGCAATGTAAAGCCTGCGCGATTGATTCACTCCGCGATTTGCGATAGCTTTCAGTCGGTAAAGAGCCTTCCCCGTTACGCCCGAACGTTCGGTGACAAGACTGCTCTGGTTCTCCGTCACCATTCCGCGAAGGCGCGCGAGTCGCGAGCAAAGCTGACGCGCTCTTTTGTAAGCCAGGTTCGTCGCTCGCCCTCCGTTTCCCGATGTTCAATAGCGGCCGAATTGCGTCCCTCGGGGCGCTCGACGGCTTCCTCGCTTCGCTGATGCGCTGGTTTGCGGGTACACGCTGCTATGGGGCATCACGATTGCTCTGTTGCAGCACCGATGTCGCCCGACACCGCGTTGTCCGTTCCGGCCCCTTCCGGAGAAGGAGAATGCAAATGAATGCGCGTTTTTCCGCTTATGCCGCCGCACTCGGCGCCGTGCTGATCGCGGCAATCATCGCCGCGTGCAGTGGCGGCGACTCCGGCGGCGATGCGACATCGGCCGCGGCGAGCCGGGCCGCGTCGAGCGTGGCGAAGGCAACGTCGCCCAGCAACGCGATGGACGTCGTCACCTGGCACAACGACATCGCCCGCACCGGACAGCAACTCGCCGAAACGACCCTCACGCTCGCGAACGTCAACCAGAACACGTTCGGCAAGGTGGCTTTCTATTCCGTCGATGGCGCCGTCGACGCGCAGCCGCTCTTTCTCGCGAACGTTCCGATCGGGGGCGCCACGCACAACGTCGTGTACGTCGCGACCGAGAACGGAAGCGTCTACGCGTTCGATGCCGACAGCGGCGCGACGCTTTGGAGAGTCTCGACGCTCGGCAGCGGCGAGAATCCGAGCGACGATCACAAGTGCCACCAGATCACGCCGACGATCGGTGTGACGGCGACGCCCGTCATCGATCGCGGGCGCGGACCGAACGGCGCGATGTATGTCGTCGGCATGTCGAAGGACGCGTCGGGCGGCTATCACCAGCGCATCCACGCGCTCGATATCACGACGGGCGCCGAGCTCTTCAACGGTCCGACCGAAATCCGCGCGACCTATCCGGGCAACGGCGCGGGCAGCCAGAACGGCACGCTGACGTTCGATCCGGGTCAGTACGCCGAGCGCGCGGCGTTGCTGCAGTTGAACGGCGTCATCTATACCGCGTGGACATCGCATTGCGATTTCATGCCGTACACCGGCTGGGTGATCGGCTACGACGCCAACACGCTGCAGCAGGCGAGCGTGCTGAACGTCACGCCGAACGGCCAGATGGGCTCGATCTGGATGAGCGGCGCGGGCCCTGCGTCGGACGGCGAATCGATCTATTTCCTCGATGCCAACGGCACCTTCGATCCGACGCAGAACGAGCACGAGATGCCGATCAACGGCAACTTCGGCAACGGCTTCCTGCGGCTGAACCTCGGGCCGTTGAGAGTGCAGGACTACTTCCAGCCGTCGAACACGGTGCAGCAATCGAACGAGGACGAAGACCTCGGTTCCGGCGGCGCGATGGTCTTGCCCGATTTCACCGATGCGAACGGCAAGGTCTGGCGTCTCGCGGTCGGCGCGGGCAAGAACTCGACGATCTATGTCGTCAACCGCTGGTCGATGGGCAAGTTCGATTCGAACGCGGATCACATCTATCAGGAGCTCGTCGGCCAGATACGCGGACCGATGTTCGGCGCGCCCGCGTACTTCAACGGCAGGGTCTATTTCGGCTCGGTCGGCGACAACATCAAGGCGTTCACGGTAACGAACGCCGCGCTGTCGCGCACGCCGTCGAGTCAGACGCTGAACTCGTTCGGCTTCCCGGGCGCGACGCCGAGCATTTCGGCGAACGGCACGTCGAACGCGATTCTGTGGGCGGCGGAGAACGGGTCGATCGGCGTGCTGCGCGCCTACGACGCGACCAATCTCAATCATCAGCTCTACAGCAGCGTCGATGCGGGCGCGCGCGACCAGTTCGGTGCGGGCAACAAGTTCATCACGCCGATGATCGCGAACGGCAAGGTGTATGTGGGCGCGAAGAATGGCGTCGCCGTGTTCGGATTGCGGTCGCAATAGCGCTGTCTGCCTATGACCGAACACGTCACGCACAGGATCGAGGCGAAGGAGAAAGCCACCGGGTTGCTCTTCGCAGTGGCGTACGCGGTACTTTCGTTGACGGCGATCGCGCTGGCCGGCCCATACGGATGGGACGACGGCGCCATCACCGTCGCGTATGCACAGACGCTCGGGCGGCACGGATTGTTTGCGTTGACCCCGGTGTCGCCGTTGGGCGAAGGTACGTCGACGCTGCTCATGACGGCGATGCTCGCGATCGGGCATTGGCTGTTCCATCCGGGCTTTCTCGAAGCGATCAGGGCGGCGCAACTGCTTTCGTTCATCGCGCTCAGCGCTACGCTGGTGCTGATGTGGCGCGCGCTTCAACCGTCATTGCCGAGCCCGACGCATCGGCTCATCGTCGTGTCCTTGCTCGGGCTGCTTCCGATGTGTCAGGCCGAGATCGTCAACGGCATGGAGATGACGGTCTTCGCGTTGCTGCTGCTCGCGTTCGTGCTCTACTGGCGCGCGCAATCGACGCTCGCGTATGCACTCGTGCCGCTTCTGATGCTGACTCGCTTCGAAGCGGTGTTCTATCTGGGTTTCGCGCTGGGCTGGATGGTCGTGTTTTGCCCGCAGGAACGCTCGCGCGCGTTTCGAATGTGCGTGTGCCTGATGCTTTGTTTTCTGCTGATGACGCTCTGGCGATATTGGGTCTTCGGCGTATTGTTGCCGAACACCATTCTGGCCAAGCTTCACGCGCCATACAGCAAGAAGGGCTGGGACGGCTTACTGGAGAAGCTGCGCGGCCTCAAGGATTTTCTCTTCGTGAACGCCGCGCTGCTGGCTGGCATCGTCCTGAGCTGGAAGGGCGGTCAGGCGCGCCGTCTCGATCCGATGCCGCTGCTTCTGATAGCGGCCTTTGGCGTGTTCGCACTAATATCGGGAAGAAACTGGGGCTATACCGGCCGGATGTTCGTGGCGGTGCTGCCGATCCTCGTGCTATCGCTCGCGGAACGTTTCGCGAACATGCGTCGGCCGCGCGTGTTGCGCTGGCTCTTGCTGTGCCTTGCCGGGACCTTCGTGTTCAACGCCAAGGTGCTGCGCGAAAACGTCGACACGATGATCGTCGGCGCGGCGATGCGCGGCGCGCTGCCGGCTTCGATGGATGCAATGGGAAGCGCGGTTCGCAAGAGGGTGTGGAATCAATCGCCCGGCGACTGGCGAGGCGTAACGCCACAGAACTTCGCGATGACCGGCGCGTCGGTCGATCGCTTGCGCGAGCATCTCGGGCAGCCGACGCTCAAGTTCCTGACGCCGGACGTCGGCGGCACGGCATTGTGCTGCGAACGCCTGAACATCCTGGATCTGGGGCTGCTGACGAATCCATCGCTGACGCGTCAGGGGTATGCGAAGCTGGGCGACTACATAAGCACGGAACGTCCCGAAGTCATCGAAACGCATGGCGTATGGAGCGGGGACAGCGACATCTACTCGCTTGCCGCGTTCAAGGCGGATTACAGGCCCGCCATATACGACGGGTCGCTGTTCTGGCTGCGTGACGACGTTCTTCAACGTCTGATCGCGCGCGGCATGTCCGCCGATCTCGTCTCGCCTCGCGCGCTGCCGGATACGCGCTATCTGGGCGACGAGTGGGACGTTGAAAATCTGATGCGCTTTCCCGCCGTGACGGTGCTCGGTCGATGAACGATTCACACGCGCCGATGCGACCTGCGGTAAGGAAACGAAAGGCATCGCATTGAATCAATGAGCGCGCCATCGCTCTCATTGGTTTTATGGAGATGCCTATGAACAGACTTGCGATTGCTTCCCTTCTTTGTGTCATCACCTTTGGACAGACGGCCGCGTTCGCTCAACCGGCCGGACCGGATGCAGGCCCGGATCATCGACAACAGGAAGGGCCCGGCAAGCCGCGAAACGCCGGACCCGAAGCACGCGGACACGACGATGCGCGCCGTCCGGTGCCGCATCAGGACTGGCATTCGGGCGACCGTCTGCCGGATTCGTATCGTGGATCGCGTTACGTCGTGAAGGACTGGCGCGCGCATGACCTGCACGCTCCGCCCTCGGGTTATCAGTGGGTGCAGGTGAACGGCGACTTCGTGTTGGCGGCGATCGCCACGGGCGTCATTTCGAGCATCATCGTGTCGTCGCATTGACCGACAAGGCGGCTCGAATCAGCCGTGCAAGGCCAGTCCCTTTACCGCCTTGTCGACGGCCTTTTTGGCGCCGTGCAGCGCGAGGCCGACGAGATCGAGATTCGCCGCGTCCTCGGCACGAAATGCCTCGCGATTCGCGGCATCGTGCCCGGTGGAAAACATCGCGTGAACATACGGCACGATTCTGAGTTCGCGCGTGATCGCCTGTCGATGCGCGGCTTGCAGGCCGGACAGATCGGCGGCGAACACGAGCATCGGCTGGCCCAGCATGCGGCCGTAGCGATGTCCGGCGGCGTCCTCGTAAGGCTCGCCGAGCGCTTCGGGCACCGCGGCCGCGACGCCGGTCGCGAGAAAGGCGACGACATTGAGCTTTTGCCAGACGGGCAGATCATCGCGCACGATGAGCGCCACTTTGGTGTCGAACATGAAGGTTCCTCCTTGGAACATTCATGTTGCGCGATTCGCGGCGTTCAGTCTGGAACGTTTGTGCACATCCGCCGATACGCGGCCGGTGTCATCCGGTACGCGCGATGAAACCAGCGGCCGAGGTGGCTCTGATCCGAGAATCCGACGATCGCGGCAACCTGCGCGGGCCGATGACCGGCCGCCAGCAAGCGACGCGCGGCGCGCAGGCGCAAGCGCACCAGATACGCGTGCGGCGACGTGCCGAACGCCCGCTTGAAGAGGCGCGTCAGGCGGAACCGGTCGATGCCCGCAACGGTCGCGAGCTCATCGAGTCCGATGTTGCCGTCCATCTGTTCATGCAGGAGATCGCGCGCGCGAAGGGCGGCGAGCGGCGCGGTGACGCCGCCGATCGACGGCGCGTCGCGCAACTGGCCGCTGAGTTGCGTCAGCAGGCGATCGAACGCCTGATCGCGCGCGAGCCTGCCTTCGTCGTGATAGATGGCGTGGAACGCCGTGCGGATGACGTCGACGAGCCGGCGATCGTCGACGAGCGTTCGACTGAAAGCCGCCTCGACGCTGCGCAGGCCCGGAAGATTCAGTTCGTGCGCCGCGCGTTCGACCCATGCTTGCGGCAGGTACAGCATCGCGTAGGTGAAGCCGCCGGCTTCCGGCGCATGACCGTCGTGCAGCGCGCCGGGTTCGATCAATATCGCGCGGCCCGGCACGCTCGTATGCAAAGACCGATGACACTGAAAGCGCTGCACGCCTTGTTCCGTGTAGCCGATCAGCATGTCGTCGTGATCGTGCGGATCGTAGGCGTGACCGCTGAAATGCGCGCGCAGCCCTTCGATACCCGTCTCCGGATCGCGCCGCGCGGCGAGCCAGTGATCGGCGTGCTCGTTGAATACGGTTGCGGTTGTCATCGCTCGCTCCGGCCTGCTTAACCAAGGAATGTTATCCGAAAGGGCACGCATCCTGCTGCGCGCGTAGTGCGTTCTTCCATCCAATTTTCGCTACACGATGTCCACAGAAACAATCGACGTTGCCGTTTCACCGATCCCGTTAAACCAGCGCCGGCGCGTGTTCGCGGGCCTCATTCTCGCGATGATCCTCGCGGCGCTCGACCAGAGCATCGTGGCGACCGCGCTGCCGGTCATCGCGGGCGAACTCGGCGGCCTGAACCATCTTACGTGGGTCGTCACCGCGTTCATGCTGACGTCGACGGTCAGCGCGCCGCTCTACGGCAAGCTCTCCGACATGTACGGACGCAAGCCGTTCTTCGCGCTCAGCATCGGCATTTTTCTCGTGGCTTCGGCGCTGTGCGGCGCGGCGCGATCGATGAACGCGCTCATTCTGTTTCGCGCGCTGCAAGGATTCGGCGCCGGCGGGCTGATGACGATGTCGCAGACGCTCGTCGGCAGCATCGTGCCGATGCGCGAGCGCGGGCGCTATCAGGGCCTCTTCACCGGCGCGTTCGCGGTGAGCAGCGTCGCGGGGCCGTTGCTGGGCGGCTTCATCACGAGTCACGCGTCATGGCGATGGGTGTTCTACATCAATCCGCCGATCGGCGCGCTGTCGCTCGCGCTCGTGATGATGTCGCTGCCGAAGGTCGAGCGCGGCGGCGAGCACGCCGTCGATTACGCGGGCGCGGTGCTGGTCTGCATCGGGACATCGGCGCTGTTGCTGGTGTTCAATTCGGCGTCCGCGTCGTTCATGTCGGGCATGCGCTTGCCGTTGTCGTGCGTGCTTGCGCTCGCGTGCTTCGTCGCCCTGTTCTTCGTCGAGCGGCGCGCGCGGGAACCGATCATCGATCTGAAGCTCTTCGGCAACGTGCCTTACGCGACCTGCGTGGCGGCTTCCGGCATCATGGCCTTCGCGATGATGGGCTCGCTCGTCTTCATGCCGCTCTATTTCCAGCTCGTATTGGGCGAGACGCCCGAGCAGTCCGGCGCGATGATGCTGCCGCAAGTCGCGATGATGCTCGTCACGTCCGTGACCGGCGGACGCTTTTCCGTCGGCAGCATGCGGCGTATCGCGACGCTCCTGTCGATCGGCGTCTTTCTCGAATGTCTCGGTCTCGCCTCGCTCGCCTTGCTTGCGCATATCGGCGCGAGCGTGCCGCTCTTTCTCTGCGCGATGGCGGTGCTCGGCGCGGGCATGGGCATCGGCATGCCGAACGCGACGGTCATCGTGCAGAACTCGGTGCCCGAGCGCGTGCTCGGCGCCGCCACCGCGACGATGGGATTCGTGCGCTCGCTGGGAGCGTCGCTGGGCGTGGCGTTGTCCGGCGGCATCATGACCTTCGTGCTCAAGCGCGAGATGAGCGGGCTGCCTGCGTCCCTCGATACGCAGGCGCTGCTGGATCACGGTATCGCCGCGATCGCGCAGATGAGCGCGGCGCAGCAGGCGCAGATCGTCGCGGTCTATCGCGGCGCGATCGGTGCGAGCCTGATCGCGGGCGGCATCGTCATGTTCATCGGCTTCCTGCTGGTGCTGAATCTCACGCGGCGCGCCCTGCCGCAACGCTAGCCGCGCGCGTTACAGAATGCTGTTCAGCGCCTTCGCGAATCGGGCCTCCGTGCCTTCGATGTCGTGAAGCTTGTCCAGCCCGAACAAGCCGATGCGGAAGGTCTTGAAATCTGCCGGCTCGTCGCATTGAAGCGGAACGCCCGCCGCGATCTGCACGCCGGCATCGGCGAATTTCTTGCCGGTGCGGATGCCGTCATCGTCCGTGTAGCAGACCACGACGCCCGGCGCTTCGAAACCTTCGGCCGCCACGCTCTTGAAGCCCTTGTCGGCCAAGAGCGAGCGGATGCGCTTGCCCAGCTCGAATTGCTCCGCTTGCACTTTGTCGAAGCCGTACGCCTCGGTTTCCTTCATGACATCGCGCAGTGTCGTGAGACTGTCCGTGGGCATCGTGGCGTGATACGCGAAGCCGTTGTTCTCGTAGGCTTCCATGATTTGCAGCCATTTGCGAAGGTCGCAGGCGAAGCTCGTGCTCGTCGTCGCGTCGATTCTTTCGCGGGCGAGCGGGCTCAACATGACGAGTCCGCAACACGGCGACGCGCTCCATCCCTTTTGCGGCGCGCTGATGAGCACATCGACGCCGCTCGCTTCCATGTCGACCCAGACGGTGCCCGAGGCGATGCAGTCCAGCACGAACATGCCGCCCACGGCGTGAGCCGCATCGGCCACGGCGCGCAGATACGAATCGGGCAGGATGATTCCGGCTGCGGTTTCGACGTGCGGCGCGAAGACGAGATCGGGCTTGTTCTGCTTGATCGCGGCGACGACTTCTTCGATCGGCGGCGGCGCAAATGCGGCCTGCCTGCCTTGCGCGACCGGGCGCGCCTTCAGCACGGTCGATTCGGACGGAATGCCGCCCATGTCGAAAATCTGCGACCAGCGGTAGCTGAACCAGCCATTGCGGATGACGAGGCACTTCTTGTTCGTCGCGAACTGCCGGGCGACCGCTTCCATGCCGAACGTCCCGCTGCCGGGAACGACCGCGACGGCCTTGGCGTTGTAGACCTTCTTCAGGGTGTTGGAGATGTCGCGCATGACGCCCTGAAAGCGCTGCGACATATGGTTGATCGATCGGTCGGTGAAGACGACCGAGTATTCGAGAAGTCCATCTCGATCGACGTCAGGGAGTAACGCGGGCACGCTGGCCTCCTGTAGCGGACGATTCGACGAATCGGAATTAGATTCTAACGTCGCCATCGACGAGGCGTCGGCTGCGGTCGCGCGACGTCGGCAATCGGACTTTGTTACAAGTCTTACCGCCGACGTGCGGCAGTTTTACCGAAGGTTTTCGTAAGCCGCGGTTATACTCGGCCCGTCTCAAAAACAATCATCCGAACTATGTCAAAGCGAATCATTCGACTCGTTGCAATCGCAGCGCTCACGGCTGCTGCGTCGGTTTCGGCGATGGCCGGCGACATGAACAATGCGCTCGGCGGCGCGCTCGGCGGCGTAGCCGGCGCGGCGCTGGGCGGCGCGGTGGGCGGCAGCACGGGCGCGGTGCTCGGCGGGGCGGTAGGTGGCGGCGCCGGCGGCGCGGTCACGTCGAACCGTCGCGAGCGCACGGGCGCGATCATCGGCGGCGCGCTCGGCGGCGGTGCGGGCACGGCGGCAGGCAACGCCATGGGCGGCCGCGGCGGCGGTCTGATCGGCGCGGCGCTCGGCGGCGGCGCGGGCGCGGCATTGGGCGGCAATGTTTCGCGCTCGAATTCGTACGCGGACGACTACAGCCGCGGCTATAACGGCCATCGCGGCAAGCATCACAAGCATCATCGCCACGACTGACGTTCACGCGTCGGCATGCTGTCTGCGCGCGCCTTTCATCGCATCGAGCACGGTCCTTGAATGCGATGGATGCGCGCAATGATCACGCACGTCGCAGAGGCGCCGCTTTCGGCGTCCGCGCGCTCGCGCGCCGCTTCGCCGGCCCGAGCGCGCATCCAAACGCAAAGCGACGCGTCCTCACCCTGCGCGGGTGCGTCGACTAAGGCTTCAGGACCACCTTGATGCACCCGTCCTGCTTATCGCGGAAGGTTTCGTACATCTGCGGCCCGTCCGCCAGATTCATCCGGTGCGTGATGACGAAGGACGGATCGATCTGTCCTTCTTCGATGCGCTTGAGCAAGTCGTCGCTCCATCGATTGACGTGCGTTTGCCCCATGCGCCAGGTGAGACCTTTGTTCATCGCCGCGCCGAACGGAATCTTGTCGATCAGTCCGCCATACACGCCCGGCACCGAGAGCACGCCCGCCGGACGGCACACGTAGATCATCTCGCGCAGCACATGCGGCCGGTCGGATTCGAGCATGACGGCCTGCTTGATTCGATCGTAGATGCCGTCGAACGAGCGCGTCGCGTGCGACTCCATGCCGACGGCATCGATACACTTCTCGGGGCCTTTGCCTTGTGTCAGATCGCGCAAGCGGTCGAGCACGCTTTCGTCCTTGAAGTTGATCGGGATCGCGCCCGCCGCCTGCGCCATCGCAAGCCGCTCGGGAACGTGATCGATGACGATGACCTGTCGCGCCCCCAGCAATATCGCGCTGCGGATCGCCATCTGCCCGACGGGGCCCGCGCCCCAGATCGCGACGGTGTCGGTCGGTTCGATTTCGCAATTGACCGCGGCCTGCCATCCGGTCGGGAAGATGTCGCCGAGAAAGAGCACCTGTTCGTCGGAAAGGCCATCGGGGATCTTGATATGGGTCTTGTCCGCGAACGGCACGCGTACGTATTCGGCCTGTCCGCCCGCATAGCCGCCTGTCAGATGCGTGTATCCGAAGAGGCCGGCCGTCGTATGACCGAAGAGTTTGTCGGCGGCGTCCTTGTTCCGGTTCGAGCGTTCGCAAACGGAGAAATTGCCCCGCTTGCATTGATCGCATTCGCCGCAGATGATCGTGAACGGCACCACGACACGATCGCCCACTTTGAGGGCGGTGTTATCACGGCCGACTTCGACCACTTCGCCCATGAATTCATGACCCATCACATCGCCCGATTCCATGCCGGGCATGAAGCCATCGAACAGATGGAGGTCCGAGCCGCAGATCGCGCAAGTCGATACCTTGATGATCGCATCGCGGCCGTGCTCGATCACGGGGTCCGGAACGGTGTCGTAACGGATGTCTTTCTTGCCATGCCAGATGAGTGCCTTCAAGGTCGCCTCCTGCGGATTGATCCGATTGTCGGATAGGTGCGTCGTCGCTGCCATTCGACTTGCGCAACGCGTATTCCCGCCGAGGCATGGCACATGCACATGCACGCTTGAACGATTCCTCCGACATCAAGGGTAAAGCGCGATGACAAACGGTATGGCCGACCTCTTCCGGCGTCTGACGGCAGGCGTCCATGTGATCGGCGTGGCGGACGGCGCGACGAAGAACGCGTTTACGGCGAGCTCCGTCATGCAGGTCTCGTTCGACCCGCTGCTCGTTGCGATCGCAATCAATCCGGCGCATGCGTCCTATCGGATACTGCAACGCGGACGCGCGTTCTCCATCAACGTGCTGCGTTCGGATCAGCAGACGTTGGCCGCGCACTTCGGGACACAATCGGGCCGCACGATCGACAAGCTGTCGTCGACGCCTTGGAAAACCGGCCGAAGCGGCGCGCCGATACTGCCCGATGCGCTGGCGTATTTCGACTGTCAGGCTATCGGCGATATCGAAGCCGGGGATCATCGCCTCGTGACAGGCAGCGTGATAGACGGTGCGGTGCTTTCTCCCGAAGCGCAGCCGTTGATCTATGCCGCGACGGAAGATCTGGACCGGAGCGCGCAGCTCTACGCCAAGTCGTTCAACGAATCGAAGTAGAAGTTACGCTTGCGGCGGCCGGTGACGAAGCGCGTCGCATGCTGTGTCGAGATTCGTTCATGGATCGATCAGGGAAAAGCGGGTTCTCATTTCAGATCGGCCGGCACCTTGCCGCCGTTCTCCGCTAGCTTCGTCATGACCTGCTTGTGCAGCCAGATGTTCATCGTGGCGGAGTCGTCGGTGTTGCCGGTGTAGTGCAGTTCTTGCGCCAGCGCCTTGCGCGATTCGAGACTGCTATCGAGATCGAGCAGCTTCAGCAGATCGACGATGGACGATCGCCAGCTCAGCGCCGCGCCGTTTTGCTGCTGCTTTTGCGTGAGGATCGCAATGACGTCCACTTCGGGCAATGGCGTGACCGCTGGCCGTGCAGGCTCGACGCCGGGCGTTGCGGGCGTGCCGGCGGCGCCGCTCGCCGAACCCAGAGGCGTGCTGGTCGGATTGCCCGAAGAGGTCGTGCTCGATGGCGGCGCCGCATTGGGTGCCGCAGGCGGCACGGTCCCGCCGGAAGCGGTCGCCGCCGGATGGTCGTGCGGAAAGATCTTGTTCAATATGTTCGAGAAGATGCTCATGTTTTCCTCTGTGCGTCAGTGATGTCGATGTTCCGCGCATCGCGCATCGAGCGTGCCGCGCGTCTCGTCATGCGACGGGCCCGTGCACGAAGTAACGAAGCAACGGCGCGAAGGTCATCGCGTCGGTCGGCTTCGCGCAAAACGCGTCGAATCCCGCTTGCTTCGCGCGTTGCAGATCGGCCTCGCTTGCTGCCGCCGAATGGGCGATAAGAATGGTCCCGGACGTGTTCGCGTCCGCGCGAAGGCGGGCGGCGACTTCGAGCCCGGACATGTCGGGCATCCAGATATCCAGCAGGACGACTTCCGGTTTGCATCGCGTGGTCGCGTCGATTGCGCCGAGGCCGCCGTAGACGGCATCGGCATCGAATCCGCACACGGCCAGAACCATGCTGATGGCGTCGGCCGTATCCACATAGTCGTCGACGACGAGCACGCGCGGCGTGCCGGGCGCGGTTTTCGTTCTACGTGTCCAGATCGCGCATTTCGGTACCAGGTATTCGCTCACGGCACTCATGATTCGTTGGCGCATCGATAACGCTCGAGCGGCGCTGCCCCGAACCGGAGCAGCGCCGCCGGTCTTACACTTCGTTCGCCTTTCCAGCGCCCAGGTCGGCGCCGGTGGTCGGATCGGCGGACGGATCCGAAGCCGTGCGCGATGCCATCGCCTGCAGCACTTCGACATCGCGTTCGGTCACGGTCACGGTGGCCGCTCCGTCGCCGCCATCGACGGCCGGTTGCGGATCTTCGACGAACTTCCAGTCGCCGCCTTCGTTCCACGGCCCGCGCGCGTCATTGCCCTTCGACATGTTGAAGTACACGCTCGTGAACTCCGGCTCGCCCGGCAGCTTGCCTTGCGGGAAGTTCGGCTGAATCGAATGAAGCGCCTTTTCAAACGACTTCTGATGCGCAATTTCGCGCGTCATCAAAAAGCCCAGCGCTTCCTTGATGCCCGGATCGTCCGTCACGTTGATGAGACGCTCATAGACGATCTTCGCGCGTGCCTCAGCGGCGATATTCGAGCGCAGGTCGGCCGTCGGTTCGCCGATGGTGTCGATATAGGCAGCGGTCCAGGGCACGCCCGCGGAGTTGGTGAGGGCAGGGCCGCCGCCATAGAGCAGCGCGGTGGTGTGCGAATCGTTGCCGCCGCCCGTGAGCGAGCGATACAACTCGGCTTCCGATTCCACTGCTTCCGCGAGCTGGCCCTTTGCGCCCTTGTTCAGCATCGCGACGATCGAGCCGATCACTTCGAGATGGCTCAGTTCTTCGGTGGCGATATCGAACAACAGGTCCTTGCGGCCCGGATCGTCTTCGCCGACAGCTTGCGTGAAGTACCGGCACGCGGCAGCCAGTTCGCCCTGCGGCCCGCCGAACTGCTCGAGCATCAGATTGGCGAGACCCGGATTGGGCGCGCTCACGCGGACGGTGTATTGCAGACGCTTGTTATGCACGAACATTGCATGGCTCCTTTTAGGGCGCACGAAACCCTTCACGGTCCCGGCGCGAATCATCAAGGTTGGACGGTTATGCTCGCAGCGACCAAGAGGACGTCGAAGGCGTCGGTTACGGTCATGCTGCTGCAAGCCTCAGCGCGATGCATCGCGCTGGCGTATCGCGGGGGAAAGCCGCGTCGTGGAATGGAAGGCCGGCTGTCCGGATCGAAGTCCGCGGCATCGGCCTGAATGGGAATCAGCAACGCGTATGCCACGCGATCCAACTGACTTCGAAGGAGCGGGCATCGACGATGCTTGATGCCGAGCGGATGAATCAACGGAGACAACCATGAACGTCAAGTCGCTTATGGGACGAACCTTCGCGTGGCCCGCACGCACGTTCAAACGTTTCAGCGCGGATCGTGCTGCGCCGATGGCCGCGAGCATCGCGTTCTATTCAGCGTTCTCGCTCGCGCCGACGCTCGTCATGGTGATCGCCGTCGCGGGCCTCGTGTTCGGCGCGGAGGCCGCTCGCGGTCAGCTCTTTCATCAGATCAACGGCATGCTCGGCAAGGATGCCGCCGCGAGCGTGCAGGCGATCGTCGAGCACGCGCATCAGAGCGGCGGAAGCGGCATTGCCGCGGTGATCTCGTTCGTACTGCTGGCCGTGGGCGCATCGGCGACGTTTTCATCGTTGAACACGGCGCTATCGATCATCTGGCCGAAAAGCGGCAGAGAAAAATCGGGCGTCGCCACGCTCGTCAAGGTTCGGCTGATCTCCTTCGGTCTCGTGATGGGCGTCGCGTTCCTGCTGATCGTGTCGCTCGTGCTGGACACCGCCGTGCAGGCCGCGGGCAAATGGGTGTTCGGGGAATCGCCGCTCGTCGTCATCGGCGACATCGTGCAGTTCGTGCTCGGTCTCGCGATCCTTTCGTGCGCTTTCGCCGCGCTGTTGAAGTATCTGCCCGATGGTCACGTACCGTGGCGCGATGCGCTCGTAGGCGGCGTTATCTCCGCGGTGCTGTTCTCGGTCGGCAAGAAGCTGTTCGCGCTCTATCTCACGCATGCCGGGACCGCGAGCGCATTCGGCGCGGCCGGCTCGCTCGCCGTGCTCCTGATGTGGCTGTATTTCGCGGCAGCCGTCATGCTGCTGGGCGCGGAAGCCGCTGCAACGCGAGTCGAGGCGCGCGAAGGCAAGACCGACGAATCGAACGAGAAGCGCGAGCCTCATGCAGCGCCGGCGACGAACGTGCCCGCCACGACACGTCCGCAAACCGCGCCCGCGATGCAAACGCGCCCGAGCGTCGCGCCGAACGGTTCGCCCGTGATCGCGAAGGTAATCGGTGCGGTAAAAGCGAACCCCAGTCGATTCGCAATCGCCGCGGCAGGCGCGACGCTCTTCGTGTTCGCGAGGGGCGGACATCGACATCACACGGAAAGACGTTCCTGAGCAACTTCGGCACGGCGGATGCTGCGAAACGCGTGAGCGTTCGGCAAGGAGCCACACATGCAAGGGCATTTCGACGACCTGATGAAGCGGGCCATCTATTCAGGCTCCGCTGCGGGACTGGCTTCGGCTTGCGCCGCGTCGACCGCGGCCGTTCGCGCGGGACACGAGCCATACGCGGCGATCAACGCCGTATCCCACTGCTTATGGCCGAGAGCAATCTGGCATGAAGAACCGAGCTTCAGATACAGCGCGTTCGGCGCAACCATTCACATGGGAAGCGCGGCTTTCTGGGGCGTGTTGTTCGAGTCGTTATGCGGACCGCGTTCCCGGCCAGCGACGATCGTCGCCGCCGCCGCGACGACCGCGCTCGTCGCCTATGTCGTCGATTACCACGCCGTGCCCAAACGAGTCACGCCCGGCTTCGAAGCTCATCTGTCGAAGCGCTCGCTCGCGATGACCTACGTCGCGCTCGGCGCAGGCTTCGCGATCGCGGCGCTGATTCGCGGACGCGCGGCACGCTGAAGGCATCGGCTGTCATCGCCATTTGTCCATCACACAGGAGCACACGATGAACAAGGATCAAAGGGAAGGGATCAAGGAACAGATCAAAGGCTGGACCGATACGGCCATCGGCACCGTGACGGGCAATGAAGATCGCAAGGTGAAAGGCGATGTCGAAATTACCAACGGCGCCAATCGCAAGGACTATGGCGATCAGAAGGACAACATCGAAAAGGGCGTGGAAGACCCGGGCGATCCGACCAACGAGTAATCGATAGCGCGCAAGCGTTGAAACAAGAGTGGCCGTATGGTGCGGCCGCCGTAACCGTAAGGAGCATCGAACATGAGCACGCCATCCCAGCAAAGCGGACAGGACCAGAAGCCCTCCGACGACGAAACCTTCACCACCGATGTCTCCGAAACGGACGACGAAGGCACGACCGTGCGCGAAGCCGAAGTGCGGAAGGACGACCTTTCCGAAGTCAAGCCGAACGAGGGCGCGGGCACGCCGGAGTAACGCACGTCATTTGTGGATGGTCGCGCGAAACGATCCCACGTCGTTGGCCGTGACCGGGCGCGCGTCGTTGCCCCACGACGCGCGCACATACGTGAGCACTTGCGCGATCTGTACGTCGGTGAGGCGTCCGGCGAAGGGCGGCATCGCCTGACGTGGCGGGCCGTGGATCGTCGCGGGGCTGTTGCCGCCTTCGACGAGCAGCCGGATCAGCGAGGTCGTATCTTCGCTGATGACCGAGGGATTGCCCGCCAGCGCGGGAAACGCATTCGGCACGCCCTTGCCATCGCTTCGATGACACTGTGCGCAAAACCCCGCATAGACCGCCGCGCCCTGTTCGGGCGCAACGTCGGGCGCGCGCGTCTTGAGACGTCCCGGCGACGCAAGCGACGGATCGAACACGCCGTCCGCCGCGCCGGTCGCGGGCAGCGTCTTCAGATAGACGGCGATCGAGCGCAGATCGTCATCGGTCAGGTATTGGGTGCTGTCCTCGATCGTTTCGACCATGCTGCCGAATGCGGCCATGCCCGCGCCGTGGCCCGTCTTGAGAAACGCGGCGATATCGTCCTGTGCGATGCGCCCGAGCCCCGAGCCGGAATCTCCGCGCAAATTCGGCGCGAACCAGTTGTCGTTGACGCCGCCGGAGAGGAACGTTTTCGATGACTCGTCGTATCCGCGTTCCTGATATGCGATCCCGCGCGGCGTGTGGCACGAGCCGCAATGCCCGAGCGACTGCACGAGATAGGCGCCGCGATTCCAGCTCGCATCGCGATCGGCGTGCGGTTCAAACCGCTGCTTCGGCGCGAACGCCATGCGCCACAGAGGCAACGCCCAGCGCTGGTTGAACGGAAAGGGTACTTTCGTTTCCGGCGGCCGGTGATTCACGGGCGGCACGCCATGCATCATGTAGGCGTAGAGCGCGCGCAGATCGTCGTCGCTGATCTTCACGAACGCCGGATACGGCATCGCGGGATAAAGCCCCTTGCCGCCCGGCGCGACGCCCTCGCGCAACGCCTTCGCAAAGTCCTCGTAGCTGTATGTGCCGATGCCCGTCTCGCGATCCGGCGTGATGTTGCTGCTGACGATGGTGCCGAACGGCGACGTCATCTCGAGCCCGCCCGCATACGGCGCGCCGTTCGAGGGCGCGGTATGGCATCCGGCGCAGTCGGCGGCTTTGGCGAGATACGCGCCGCGCGCAATCAGTTCGGGCGATGGCGACGCCCTGTCGTCCGCCATGACGGCGAGCGGCCACAGAAGCAGAACGGAGAGGATGCGGGATACGTTCATCGTTATTGGTGATACAGGTATGCGGCGATGTCACGCGCATCGATTTCGCCGACGCCGAGATCGGGCATCGCGCTCTGCGGTGAAATGCGCTGCGGAAAACGGATCCATGTCTGCAGATTCTCCGGTGTGTTCGGCAGCTTGCCCGCGACATAAGCCCGCTCGCCGATGTTTTGCAGCGTCGGTCCGACCTTGCCGTAAGCGCCCGGCACGCCGTCTATCCGGTGGCACGCGCCGCAGCCGTAACGCTGGATCGCATCGAGGCCGTGTCGCGGATTGCCGCCGGTGATCGCGTCGGCCGAAGGCGGCTTGCCCTGGCAAGCGGCGAGCGTAGCGATCAGAAGGAGCGCGATTGGAGTCGTGTGCATGTGCTCATCCTTCGCTGGCCACGTCGGCGACGGCGCGCGGCGGCGGCCGCCGCATCAGCCAGCGCGCGCCGACGAGCAATCCGCCGATCAGATACGCAAGCCCGCCCGGAACCCACATCACCAGACCGCCGAGTTGCTGATCCTGCAAGGGATCGAAGCCGAGGGCGCGCGTCGTCTCGATGCACGACGGATACCAGACACCCGGCGCGAGCGTCAGCAGCGCACCGAGCGCGCCGGTGTGGACCATCGTCGTGAAGAGGGAAAGCATCGCGTGGGCATTGGATGCGCCCTGTGCCTCCGATGCGCGGCCGAACACCGTCCACCAGAACAGCAGCGCGCTCGCCAGAAAACTGGCGTGCTGAAGCGTGTGGATGCCGGGGCGCGCGAGCGCCGCCTCGAAGAAGCGCGGCGCGTGCCAGCACCACAGCGCGGCGGCGTGCAACGTCCACGCGACGACGGGCAAGGTCAGGAAGCGCCATGGCAGTTTGATCCAGCGTGAACGCGTCGCCGCGCCGATGCGCGCTCTCGCGTTCGCGGGAAACGCCCAGAGCCACACGGCGAGCGGCCGGCCGATGACGAGCAGCGGCGCGGCCACGAGCATGAAGAGCTCGTGCTGCAGCATGTGCGCGGAGAAGAGCCATTCGCTCAATGCGTGCAGCGGCGAAACCAGCGCGACGACGAGCGTCGACCATCCGGCGGCGAACGCGATCAGCTTCGCGGTCCGCTCGCGACGGCCTTGCGCGCCGCGCTTGTTCAGCTTCAGATAGCCGGCGAGATAGAGCGTCAGGCTCGCCGCCAGCACGGCGACGATCCACGGCTCGAACGTCCACGCGAGCGGCGATGCCTCCGTCGCTGCGACGTGGGCATACGCATCGGCGGACGACAGGAGCACGCAAGGCAGCGCGCATTTCAGCAGGCGGACAGTAGCCATTGCGGTATCGAAATCGCGATCACGGAAAGCACCGACAGCGCGCCCACACCGGCTGCGACCGCCGCGATGAAACCGGCGCGTGCCGGACGGTCGCCGGTATCGGGCGTCGGCAGGGCGAGTTTGCGCCGCGCGTCGCGCCAGCGCTGCCATGCGAGCAGCGTCGCGGCCACGCAGACGATCGCGCTCGCGCCGCTCACGCCGTCGAGCAACGCATGGCCTCCGAGCCGGCACGCGGGCGTCACCAGCGCGTAGTTCAAGCTGAGACAGGCGAGAACGATGAACGGAGCGCCGAGCAGCGCGAGCCAGGTTTTCATAGCCGCGCCGCCCAATAGATGACGCCGTAGATCGGCAGCCAGCTCAACACGACGAAGTACCAATAGAGCGCGTTTTCGCTGACATCGACGAGCCGCTTGCCCTCGAACGGCCCCGTAAAGAGCAGCACCGTGAGCACGGCCGTATCGACGGTATCGGTGATGAGGTGAGTCGTGTGCAGACCGAGCAGCAGCCAGATGACCGAGCCATACGCGTTCGCGTACCAGCTCACGTTGAGCGATGCGAATTCGAATCCGCGTATCACGAGGAAAATCACCGATGCGCCCAGGCACACCGCGAGCCAGATCGCCGCTTTCCGGCGATCGCCACGTTCCGCCGCGTTCTTCGCGAGCTGGTTCGGCCACAGGCTGGCGAGCAGCACGACCGTGTTGAGCGTGCCCCAGAAAAGACGCGGCGGCTCGGCCGCCATCGGCCAGGCGGGGGCGCGCGTGCGCAGATAGAAGACCATCATCACCGCGATGGCGAACACCGTGCCTTCGATCAGCATCAGGCCGGCCGTGCTCCACCACATGAGGCTGCGGTGACTGAAGGCGAAGGTCGGCAACGCGCGCACGTCGAGCACGAGCTCGCCGGTGCCGTGCGCTTCGCGGCGCGTTTCGGCGTTCATGGCCGGCGCTCCCGCGCGACCGCGAGCCGGTTCTCGCCGCGACTCGGCCAGAACCAGCCGATCATCGCCACGGCGACCGGCAGCGACGCCCATACGATCGCCCACGGCGTGTAGATCGAGCCGATGAACAGAATCGTCGTGGCGACGGCGCTTGCGAACGGCCACAGAGAGGGCGTCGGAAACATCGGCCGATGATCGGGCTGCGCATCGAGCACGCTCGTCACGAGCACTTCGCGCGCATCGGCGGCGAGACCCGCGACGAAGGCCGGTTGCGCGGACGGCTCCCACAGCGGATCGCGTCCGTGCACGACCGGAATCGCATCGAAGTTGTGCGGCGGCGGCGGCGACGGCACGCTCCATTCGAGCGTGCCCGCGCCCCACGGATCGGCGGCGGCGCGTTCGTCGCTGCGCATCGTCTTCACGACATTGACGATGAAAAGCAGCACGCTCAACGCGATCATGTAAGCGCCGATCGTCGCCGTGAAATTCATGCCGTCCCAGCCCATGCCGTGCGGATACGTCCACACGCGCCGCGGCATGCCTTCGAGTCCGAGCAGATGCATCGGAAAGAAGGTCACATTGAAGCCGATGAAGAACAGCCAGAATTGCCACTTGCCGAGCCGCTCGTCGAGCAAGCGTCCCGCGAATTTCGGAAACCAGTAGAAGAACGCGCCGAAGAGCGGAAACACCGCGCCGCCGAGCAGCACGTAATGCAGATGCGCGACGACGAAGTACGTATCGTGAACCTGGAGGTCGAGCGGCACCGACGCGACCATGATGCCGGTCATGCCGCCCATCACGAGGATGAAGAAGAACGCGAGGACGAACAATAGCGGCACACGCAGATTGAGCTTGCCGGTCCATAGCGTGCCGATCCAGCAGAAGATCTGTATCGCCGATGGAATCGCGATCATCAGGCTCGCCGCCGTGAAAAAGCTCTTGCCGAGCTCGGGAATGTTCGTCGCGAACATGTGATGCACCCACAGCCCGAAGGCGAGGAACGCCGTGGCGATGAGCGACAGCACCATCGCCGGATAGCCGAATATCGGGCGGCGCGCGAACGTCGGAATGATCGACGAGATGAAGCCGAGCGGCGGAATGAAGATCAGATACACCTCGGGATGGCCGAAGAACCAGAAGAGGTGTTGCCACAGCAAAACGTCGCCGCCCTTCGCCGGGTTATAGAAATGCGTGCCGACGAGGCGGTCGAGAATCAGCGCTGTGCTGCACAGCATGACGGCGGGCATCGCGAAGATCACCATGAACTGCGTCACGAGCGTCGCCCAAACGAAGAGCGGCATGCGGTTGAGCGACATGCCGGGCGCGCGCAGCTTGAAGATCGTCGTGATGAGAACCACCGCTTCGAGCAGGCCGGAAAGCTCGGTGAAGGTAATCATCTGCGCCCAGATGTCCGTGCCCTTGTTCGGCGAGTAGTCGGGACCGGCGAGCGGCACGTAGCTGAACCAGCCGGTGTTCGGCGCGGTGTTCACGGCGAGCGCGGCGAACAGCAGCAAGCCGCCGAACAGGAACACCCAATACGCATACGCATTCATGCGCGGAAATGCGATGCTGCGCGCGCCGATCATCAAAGGCACGAGGTACGCGGCGACGGCCTGCATCACCGGCACGGCGAAGAGGAACATCATCGTCGTGCCGTGCATCGTGAAGAGTTCGTTGTAGAGGTTCGGGCCGATCAGCCGCTGATCCGGACGCGCGAGCTGCGTGCGCATCGCGAGTGCGAGCAAGCCTGCGAGCACGAAGAACACGAAGGTCGTCACGATGAAGCGTCGCGCAATCGTCTTGTGATTGACCGCGCTCAACATGCCGATGAAGCCCGGCGGATCGCTCCAGGTTTTCGCGAGCGCATCGCGCACTTCGGGCGATGCGTGCGGACCGTCTGTCAGCGGTGCTTCACTCATTTGAGCGTCTCCATCCAGACGAGCAGCGCTTGCAGATCGGCGGGCGGCAGGCGCGTCGGCGGCATGACGGTGCCGGGCTTGAGCGCGCGCGGATCGACGATCCATCCGGCGAGATTGCCGCGATTGTTGGAAAGCGTCCCGGCCGCGATGAACTGCCTGCTCCCGACATGCGTGAGATCGGGGCCGATCGTGCCTTGCGCTTCGGTGCCGCGCACGGTGTGACAGCGCGCGCAGTCCTGGCTCATGAACACGTCGCGGCCGCGCACGGCGATGTCGTCCGATGGCGCGATGGACGGCTGGCGCTGACGGGCCGCCCACGCTTCATACTGCGCAGGCGGATCGGCGATGACCTGAAACGCCATCAACGCGTGTTCGTAACCGCAGAACTCGGCGCATTGTCCGCGATACACGCCCGCCTTGTCCGCGCGAAACTCGATGGTCGCATCGCGGCCGGGAATCATGTCTTTCTTGCCATGAAGATTCGGCACCCAGAACGTGTGGATCACATCGGCGGCTTTCAGCGACACGACCACCGGCCGTCCGACCGGCACATGGAGTTCGTTGGCGAGCGTGAAGCCGGGCGCGTCGCCATCGTTCGCGTAGCGCACTTGCCACCACCATTGATAACCCGTCATCTCGATGCGCAACGCGTTGTCGACGGGCAGGCGCGAGAGCGCGCGGTCCGTGAGGACATCGGCGAGAACGAGACCGAAGAGCAGAAACGTGGACACGCCCGTCGCGGCGACGACCCAGAAGCGCACGCGCGGCTCGCGATGCCCGACGGCGGAGAGATCCGCAGGCGTTGCGCGATTCGCGCGAGGCGCGCGCATCATCGCGATGAGACACGCGAGCAGAATCGCCGCGAACACAACGCAGCAGACGGCCAGCGTCAGATGCCACAGGTCGAGAATGCGGCTGGCTTGAATGCCCGCGGGCGTCAATGCGCTTTGCATGGGTGCATCGTCTCTATGGACAGAAAGCGGACGTGCGACCTGATTAGCAATCGGCGTGCCGCACGCTGACGCGAGACGAGGGCATGACGGATGCTGTTTCTCTCATCGCGAGAACAGCGTGATTCAGACGGGAGAATGTCATGACCAAGGTAGCCGATGTAATGACACGAGACGTGCAGGCGATCGCGTCGGGCGACACGATTCGCCGCGCGGCCGAGCTGATGGACGAATTGAACGTAGGCGCGCTGCCGGTATGCGACGGCACGCGGCTCAAGGGCGTCGTGACGGATCGCGATATCGTGGTTCGCGCGGTATCGGCGGGCAAGGATGCTTCGTGCGCCGTGCAGGAAGTGGCGAGCGAGCCGGTGGAATGGTGCTTCGAGAGCGACGATATCGAAGACGCGATGCGCCGGATGGAACGGTTGCAGATACGCCGTATGCCCGTCGTGAACGGAGAAAAGCAACTCGTCGGGATGCTTGCGCTGGGAGATATCGCGACATGGTCGGACGGCGAAGTTGCGTCGACGCTCGGCGCGATATCGACGCCGTCCGTGCCGAGTCGCGATGAACCGAAATAGCGTCGTGTCGAAGTCCGTCCGAGCGGTACGGGATTTGCTCGCGTTGCGACAGGATGCGCGTCCCTTCAAACACCGGGAGCCGGCCGCAATCGGCCGGAATCGACAATGCTGTTTCTGTTCGTCGAAGATGATGCAAACGTCGCCGCGGCTTTCGCCGAACTGGCCGCCTCGCTCGGCCATCACGCGGACGTCGCGCGTACCGGCGGCGAGGCGCTGCGCATGACAGGCCAGACTCGCTACGACTCCGTGTTCATGGATATCGGCTTGCCGGATATCGACGGACGCAAGCTCTGCGAATTCGTGCGCTGCGCGGGCGCATCGACGGAGGCGTGCATCGTCGCGGTGACCGGTACGCGCGGATTCGACATGGATTCATCGCGTCAATTCGACGGCTATCTGCGCAAGCCCGTTACCGCATCGGAACTCACGGATGTCATACGAAGCTGCTGAGGCGCCGTGCGTGCGACGTTGCGCGGATCGCGCGGCTACGTATCCTGCATAACATTCGCTTGAGGTGAGCGACGCTACGATCGCAGCACGACAACGCACGTGCTGCCTTCATGAACCGATACTTCACCAACACGCAGGGCGCCATCCGCCGCATCATCGATCTGAAGCGCAACGGGCCCGAGGCGAGCCGCGCGAACGTCGTCGGCCAGCAGAAGGACGGCACGGAAGTCCACGGACTCGAGCAAGTGCTTCTTCACTTGCGCATCGGACGCATCGCCCATTTCACTTGCAGCGGTTCATATGTTCAGGAGATCGTCTTCGTCAGCTAGCGACGAAGACGGCATTCGCTAGCGTCCCCTGATCGCATAGAGCCGCGTCGGTAACGCGACGGGGCTTTGCGGATCGAACCAGTTCATGTCGGGAATGCGCGAATCCGTGACGTAGATCGTGCCGTCCGCGCCTTCCGAGAACGTGTCGGGCCAGACGAGACGCTTGTCGCGCAGCAGCGTCGTGAAGCGATCGCCGTCACGCACGCGGATCGCGTGATGTTCGACCGACGACACGTAAAGGCGTCCGCGCTCGTCGAACCAGAGACCGTCCGCGGGACCGTCGATGCCGACCGCTTCGACGCGCGACGAAACCTGCTGCGCGCTCAACTGCGCGTTCTGAAGCGCGTCGGTCGCGATGCGATACAGCGTCTTGCCCTTCACCGCCTGCCAGTACAGATAGCGCCCATCGGGCGTCAGCGCGATGCCATCGGCGGAAAAGCTCACGCGCCGTCCGTCGGTCTGCTGCAGCGGCTTGCCGTCGACCATCACGGTCACGCTTTTGTCGGCCTGCGTGCTCGGGTCGCCGTCGAGCACGCGGCGCGCCGAGCCGGACGCCGTATCGACAACGACGATCGCGCCGCGCACGCCCGAATCGGTGATATAGACGAAGCGGCCGTCCGGGCTGATGCGGACATCGTTGAGATAGCTGCCTTGCGGTGCGATCGTTTCATCGAACGAATAGACATGCGCGACGCGGTTCGATGCCAGATCGATCTGCACGAGCTTCGGCGCGCCCGGCACGACGAGCGACTGCGCCGGCGCACCCGGATCGATGACCCACAGATTGCCGCGCTTGTCCGCGACGACGGACTGAACGCAGACCCAGTGATCCTGCGGCGTGACTTCATCGCGACGTGAATTGCGCCAGCTATTCCAATCGGCATCGGGATAGGGTCGCAGGTCGCCGGTGCTGCCGAGCTCGGCGACGGATATCGGCGCGTCTTCCGTCCAGCGCGGAAAGTTGACGAAGGTGCGGCCATCGGGCGTCACGGTAACGCCGGTCACTTGATGCTCGAAGGTCGCGACGAGCTGAAGCCTGGCATCGCCGCGTTGCCGGTCGTGTCGGCTGGCGGTTTCCTCTGCGCTGGCCATCGGCGAGAGGGCGGCGAGGCTCAGAACGAGGAGGGTTTTGACGAGCGGTCTCATGATCGGCTCCGATTCGGGGATGCGCCATTTCAGCAATCGCAATGCCGTGGCATGGGCACAGGCGATGCTCGCATCGTGCAAACCTCTCAGCGACTCAAGCCGAATTGACAATCATACGAAGACGCCCCCGACGCATCGGCCGGTTCGATGCGCTGCGCATGTGCGTGCAATCGCTCATCGCGAGCGTGCTGACGTATGCGTGCATGAATTTCATCGGTTCATCGAGTACAACGTGGGGCGTTTTTTCCAGCCTGTTCGCGCTGCAGGTGAGCTTCGACCGCAGCCTCAAGTACGGCGTAGGCCAGATGATCGGCGCGGCAATCGGCACCGTGGTGGGCCTCGCGACGCTGCATTTCTTTCCCGATGCCGCCGATGCCTTCCCGCGGCTCGGTCTCGCGACGCTCGTCACATGCCTTGCGTCGACGCTCTTCCCGACGACGAACTACAGCATCGTCGTGGCGGCGGCGCTCGCGCTCGAACCATCGGCGGGCGTTGCAGGCGCGGTGTCGCGCGCCGAAGCGATCGCGCTGGGCGCGGCCATCGGCATCGGTGTGTCGTCGAGCGTGTGGCCGCAACTGTCGCGTTCGCGCGCCTTCGAGATCATGGGCGAGCTTCTCGATGACTGCCGTGCGTTGCTCGCGACGATGCCGATCCTCGGTCCGCTCGAAAACCGCGAACGCGTCGATGCGCTGCATGAGCGCTTTCTGCGCCATCTCGTCGAAGCGCGCGCGGTCTGCGGCGAGACGCGCGTGCGTGCGCGCTTCGAAACCGGATCGTCGCTCGGCGCCGCGCTCGTCGCTTTCGAAACGCTATGGCATGGACTGGTGCTGCTCGATCGCATCGGGCAATCGCAATGCGGCTGGCTGACGAACGAGGAAACGGAGCCGCTCGCGGAGCGCATCGAACCCGTGCGCGATTGCGCAAGCGGCTATCTGCAGGCACTGGCTGCATGGATGCGCGGCGGCGCACCGCTGCCGCCTGCCGAACGCTTCCTCGGGCCGCTGAACGATGCGTCCGCTGCCGTCCAATCGGATATCGCGAACGTGATTCTCGGCTACGCGAACGACTCACGGCAGTTGCAGGCGTTGTCGACGCTGTCGTTCGCACTGGAACAGATCAAGGCGAATCTCGCGAATATCGCCGGCGTGCTGGAAACACGCTTCGATCGATCCGCGTAAGCCGTTTGCAAGACGACGGCACACCATCTGCTCTGTCTTCCGACCACCTACGGCGATCGGATATGAGCAAGAACAGCAAAGCGAACAAAGGCATGCCCGCGCCCGATGACCGGCAGGCGCTTCTGACCGAACTGCGCCGTTGCAAAATGGCGCGCTCGCCGCACGCGTACGTCAGGGGCAATACCGAACGATTCTATGAGTGGGTGATGGAGGCGAACGGCGATTCGTTGCCTCGCGGCCCGGCGGTGTGGATTTGCGGCGACTGCCACACGGGCAATCTCGGACCGATTGCCAATGCCAAAGGCAAAGTGGAAATCCAGATTCGCGACCTCGATCAGACGGTGATCGGCAACCCGGTGCATGACGTCGTTCGTTTGGGCTTGTCGCTTGCGACGGCTGCGCGCGGATCATCGTTGTCGGGGCTGAACGTCGTGCGAATGATCGAGGCGCTGGCCGCAGGATATGAATCGGCATTCGCGGATGAAGTCATCGACATCAGGCGTCCCGAACCCGTTCACGTGACGATGAAGGAAGCCGTGCATCGATCGTGGCAGCATCTCGCGCGCGAGCGCATCGAGGACCTGCATCCGACGATTCCCTTGGGCAAACGCTTCTGGCCGCTTGCCGGAGACGAGCGAAAGGCGATCGAAGCGCTCTTCGCCGATGAGGACATCGCAAGCCTGCCGACGAGCCTGAAGGGACGCAAGGATTCGGGCGAGATCGTCGTGCTGGACGCGGCGTACTGGGTAAAGGGTTGCAGCTCGCTCGGCCGTCTGCGTTATGCGGTCCTGCTCGATGTCGATGGTGGCGTCGTCGAAGGCGACGACCTGTGTCTGATGGACATCAAGGAAGGCGTGAAGGCCGCCGCGCCCCGTTACGACGACGTCGCGATGCCGCGCGACAACGCCTTGCGCGTCCTCGAAGGCGCGCGAAACCTGTCGCCGTTTCTCGGTGAACGCATGCGCGCGGCCCGCCTGCTCGATCGCGGCGTGGTGATCCGCGAGTTGTTGCCGCAGGACATGAAACTCGAGATCGAGCAACTCGGCAAGGATGACGCGATGCACGTCGCGCATTATCTCGCGGGTGTCGTAGGCAAGGCGCATGCGCGTCAGATGGACGACGCAACGAAGCGCGAGTGGCGAGCCGAACTCGGCCGCAATCGATCGAAGACCATCGACGCGCCGCTATGGCTTTGGAACAGCATCGTGCAGTTGGTGAGCAGCCACGAAGCGGGCTACCTCGAGCATTGCCGCCGTTACGCGACCGACGCGTGAGGGTACGCATCGCTTCAAAGCATCGGCATATGCAGATGATGCGGATCGGCCATCATGTCCGCCACGCGCCTTAGCGCTTCGCGGCAATCCTCGCGATCCTGTGGCCCGCCGAGACACAGCCGCAGCGCATTCGGCGGATTGCCATCGGTAGAGAACGCGGCGCCGGCCACCGCGCCGATGCCTTGATTGCGTAACTGCAACGCGAGTTCCGGCGCGCTCCAGTCGGACATCGAAGGCACGGGCAGCCAGAGATGAAACCCTTGCGGATCCGCGTCGAAGGCGAGACCTCGAAGCTCCGCCGACGCGATAGCCTGCCTCGCCGCCGCTTCATCGCGAATGGAATCGAGCACGTCGCCGGCGGTGCCATCGTTGATCCATTGCGTTGCGAGCAGCACGGTGAACGGGCTCGGCATGACCGACGTCGCCCGCAACGCTCCCGCGATGCGCTGAGTCTGCCGCGACGTCGGCGCCTTCAGATACGCGACACGCAACCCCGCGCCAAGCGTCTTCGATAAGCCGGTTACGTGATACGTCAGTTCGGGTGCGAGTTCGGCAAGGGTGGCGGGTGCATCGCAAGGCAACATGCCGTAAGGCTCGTCCTCGATGATCGGCACGTTATAACGCAAGGCCACATCGGCCAGCGCTTCGCGCCGCTGCCGCGTCAACGTCAACGTGCTCGGATTCTGCAAGGTCGGATTGCAATAGAAGCCGCCGGGCTTTTCCGTTCGGCACAATGCCTCGAACGCATGCGGCAGCGGCCCTTCATCGTCGCGCAACACGGCTTGCAGACGCACGCCCAGTTGCGATGCGATCGCCTTGATCCCCGGATAAGCGAGCGAATCCAGACAGATCATTTCACCCGGCCGCGCAAGCTGCGAAACGAGCGCGACGAGCGCGCCATGAATGCCGGGACAGACGAGCACGGTATCGACATCGACATCGGGAATGCGCGCCTTGAGCCACTCGCGGCCCGCAACGCGATCCGCCGTCGTGCCGCCGAAGTCCTGATAGCGCAGCAACTGAAACGGATCGGCGCGTTCCATCAGACTCGCCGCCGATGCACGCAGCCGCGCCGCGAGCGCGGGCGGTTCGGGTGGCATGTTCATCGACATCTCGACACTGCTGCCGCCCGCGAGCGGCAAGGTCTGCGTCCTGCCGCGCACGAACGTGCCGCTGCCCGCGCGTGAATCCAGCAGGCCGCGTTTGCGCGCTTCGGCATACGCGCGCGCGACGGTCGTGTAGTTGAGCCCGAGCAGATCGGCGAGGTCGCGCAGACCGGGCAGCCGGTCTCTCGGACGAAGCCGGCCGCTCGCCAAGTCTTCCTCGATCAGATCGGGAATCGTCAGATAAGCGGGCTTTCTGCTGTCTTCAAGCTTCCTGACCCAGTGATGCGCAAGCTGATTCATGACCGCGATGTCTCCGGCGATGGTTCGGATGACCTTAGCATGACAAAACAATCGATCGAAAAGAGATCGCATGCGCTGATCGCACTTGATTGCATTGATCGCATCGATGCACGGCTTCGGTGTGCCGCGCACCATGCACACGCTTTTCTGCGCTGAAATCGTGCGTGGGGTAGGCGGGCATGAGCGAGGCGGCGCGTCGCGAAGGCCCGTGAATCAAGGCTTCCGCAAAAAATTTTCGCTTCGCGCATGCAAGATCGTTTTGCTTGATTGCAAAGTGATTGCATTTCGCGGGCCAATCATTGGCATATCCGTTGCGTTTTAGCGTTCGCCGTCGCGATGAATGCGATCGACCACGATCGAGAGCGACGGCTCGTTCGCGAACCCATACATCGGAGAATGCCATGCCCGCAGTCAATCAACCGCTTCACAAGAACGGCGACTTTCTGGTCGACTACGAAGAGAAAGTCTTCGAGGATGTGAAGGCCGAACCCGGCGAAAAGGCGCTCGTCACGTTTCATACGGTTGCGTTCGAAGGCTCGATCGGCTTCGTGAACATGCTGCAGGCCACGCGTCTGCAACGCAAGGGTTTCGATACGTCGGTGCTGCTCTACGGTCCCGGCGTCACGCTCGGTCTGCAACGCGGTTTTCCGACGCTCGGCGACGAAGCCTTCCCCGGCCATCTCAACTTCAACAAGCAACTGCAGAAGTTCATGGCCGAAGGCGGCAAGGTGTACGCGTGCCGCTTCGCATTGCAGGCGCTTTACGGACACGGCGAAGCCTCGCTGATCGAAGGCATTCGTCCGATCAACCCGCTCGACGTGCTCGATCTCCAGTTGCTTCATCGCAAGGAGAATGCGCTCGTCATCCATACGTGGACCGTGTGACGATCATGGCCGATGCCCTTTCGAAAAAGCGCATCGTGCGCGCCGCCGCCGTGCAGATCACGCCGGACTTCGAGCGTCCGAACGGCACGCTCGACCGCGTCTGCACGGCCATCGACGAAGCCGCGGCGCAGGGCGTGCAGCTCATCGTGTTCCCCGAGACCTTCGTGCCGTATTACCCGTATTTCTCGTTCGTGCGCGCGCCGGTGGCATCGGGCGCCGATCACATGAAGCTCTACGAGGAAGCGGTCGTGGTGCCGGGGCCGGTCACGCAGGCGGTGGCCGAACACGCGCGGCTCGCGAACATGGTCGTCGTGCTCGGCGTGAACGAGCGCGATCACGGCAGCCTGTACAACACGCAGCTCATCTTCGATACCGACGGCAAGCTGCTGCTCAAGCGCCGCAAGATCACGCCGACGTTTCATGAACGCATGATCTGGGGACAAGGCGACGCAGCCGGTCTCAAGGTCGTCGAAACGGGCGTCGGACGAGTCGGCGCGCTCGCGTGCTGGGAGCACTACAACCCGCTCGCGCGCTATGCGCTGATGACGCAGCATGAAGAGATCCATTGCAGCCAGTTCCCCGGCTCGCTGGTCGGTCCGATCTTCGCGGAGCAGATCGAAGTGACGATCCGCCATCACGCGCTCGAATCGGGCTGCTTCGTCGTCAACGCGACGGGCTGGCTCACCGATGCGCAGATCGAAGCCGTCACGCCCGACCCGAATCTGCAACGCGCGCTGCGCGGCGGCTGCAACACGGCGATCGTCTCGCCCGAAGGCCAGCATCTCGCCGAGCCTTTGCGCGAAGGCGAGGGCATGGTGATCGCCGATCTCGACATGGCGCTCATCACGAAGCGCAAACGCATGATGGATTCGGTCGGTCATTACGCACGGCCCGAACTGCTGAGCCTCGCGATCAACGATCGCCCGGCATCGCCCGTCACCTCCTTCAAGGACACCGAACACGATGAGCGCCCGAGAGAACCTGCCGGCATCGACACGGCAATTGATGACTGAGCTTCAGTCGACGGGCCTGCGGCTCGTCGATCCGCGCGCGGGCGTGTCGAGCCGGCGCGGCGGCGCGGGACCGTCGGATCACAAGGCGGTCACGGTCGATGGCGTGACCATCATGGTGCCCGTGCATACGAGCACCGCGTGGGAATCGCCGTTCGTCGCCGGAGAGCCCGATGCGAACGGCAAGAGCGCGCTGATGCGCAACACCATTCCGATCGCGAGCATCAGCTTTCCGAAGGCGCCGCGCTTCTATGCGATGCAGACGCTCGACGGCGTGCCTTACTCGCACATCGCGACGCTGCATAGCGCCGACGTGCTCGCGACGACCGTGCTGCAAACCTGCATCCGCTACGAGAGCCGGCGCAAGTCGTGCAAGTTCTGCGCGATCGGCCAGTCGCTCGCGGCGGGGCGCACGATCGCGCGCAAGACGCCGGAGCAGCTTGCCGAAGTCGCGCGCGCAGCCGTGCTTCTCGATGGCGTCAAGCATATGGTGCTCACGACCGGCACGCCGCCCACATCCGATCGCGGCGCGCAGATCCTTTGCGAAAGCGCGTTCGCGATCAAGGCCGCGGTCGATCTGCCGATCCAGGCGCAATGCGAGCCGCCCGACGACGATCGCTGGTTCGAGCGCATGAAGGCAAGCGGCATCGACACGCTCGGCATGCATCTCGAAGCGGTGACGCCTTCCGTGCGCGAACGCATCATGCCGGGCAAGGCGACGGTGCCGGTCGCGCGTTACATGGAAGCCTTCGAGGCGGCGGTCGCCGTATTCGGACGCGGACAGGTGAGCACGTACATTCTCGCGGGGCTCGGCGACAGCGCGCAGGCCATCGTCGATACGGCGCGCGAGCTCATCGCGCTCGGTGTGTATCCGTTCGTCGTGCCCTTCGTGCCGATCAGCGGCACGCCGCTCGAAGATCATCCCGCGCCCACGCCCGAATTCATGCGCTCGGTGCTGGCGCCCATCGGCGCGATGCTCGCAAACGCCAACATGCGTTCCGCCGATATCAAAGCGGGCTGCGGCAAATGCGGCGCGTGCTCGTCGCTTTCTTCGTACGAGGTGTGACATGTTCGTCGAAGCCATCGAGGGCGATGCATTCGATCTCGCCTATACGCCGGTCGAATATCGCGTCAAGTGGGCAACGCTGCCGTGGGAAGCGGATGAAGCGTACAAGCTGCGCCGCGCGGTGTTCTGCATCGAGCAGGGCGTGTTCGTCGGCGACGATCGCGACGAGATCGACGAACGCGCGCAACTGCTCGTTGCGCTGAGTTGCGTCGCGGGCATGCCGGAGCAGGTCGTCGGCACGGTACGCATCCACGAGACGCAGCCGCGCGTGTGGCTCGGCTCGCGGCTCGCCGTGCACGCCGCTTTCCGTTCGCACGGCAAGATCGGCTCGACGCTGATCCGGCTCGCGGTGTCGAGCGCACACGCGCTCGGATGCGAGACTTTTCTCGCGCATGTGCAGGCGCAGAACGTGCCGCTTTTCCGGCGTCTGCGCTGGGACACGCAGCGGGAAGAGACGCTCTTCGGCCGCCCGCATCATCTGATGCGCGCGCAACTCGATGCGTATCCGCCGTGCGTCACGCCGCAAAGCGGATTCGTCGCGCTGGCGCGGAGGCCGTCGTGAACGCGCTGGCCGGTCTCGTCGAACGCTTGCGCGAGAGTCGCGGCTTTCGTCACAAGAGCGATATCTCGGGCGTGTTGTCGCGGCTGCCTGAAGGCGCTCAGGCCGTGCCGATAGGCGACGACTGCGCCGCGATTCCCGATGGCGACGGCTATCTGCTCTTCGCCATCGAAGGGCTGGTGAGCGACTTCGTGCGCGCGATGCCGTGGTTCGCGGGCTACAGCGGCGTGATGGTGAACGTGAGCGATATCTACGCGATGGGCGGACGTCCGCTCGCCGTCGTCGATGCGCTGTGGAGCGGCGACGCGCAAGCGGCATCCGAGGTGCTCGCGGGCATGGCGGCGGCATCGTCGGCGTATGGCGTGCCGATCGTCGGCGGCCATAGCAACGTGCGCAGCGACCGCGCGCAGCTCGCGGTGGCGATCGTCGGGCGGGCCAGGAAGCTTTTGACGAGCTTCGACGCGCGCCCCGGCGATGCGCTCGTGATGGCCGTCGATTTGCGCGGCCGTTTCGAGGAGCCTTATCCGTTCTGGAATGCATCGGTGAGCGCGCCTGCTGGCCGCGCGCGCGGCGATTACGAACTGCTGCCCGCGCTAGCCGAAGACGGCCTGTGCGACGCCGCGAAGGACATCAGCATGGCGGGCGTGCTCGGCACCGCGCTGATGTTGCTCGAATGCTCGAAGGCCGGCGCGCGCATCGATCTCGATGCGTTGCCCTGTCCCGAAGGCGTCGATTTCGAGCGTTGGCTCACGGCGTTTCCGAGCTTCGGCTTCGTGCTGTCCGTGCGTCCCGAACAGGTCGATGAAGTGCTCGCGCGCTTTGCTTCGCGCGACCTCGCGAGCGCGGTGATCGGCCAAGTGGATGCATCGCGTGAAGTCGTGTTGACGCGCGACGGCGATGCCGCGTTGCTATGGAACCTGCACGAGGAGCCGTTCATATGCGCGCGATGAACCCCGCAACCGAGGCTACACCATGCCAGTGATGCATTTTCTGATTCGTTGGCCCGACGGCGTCGAGGCGAACTGCTATTCGCCTTCGACGGTCGTCGGCGAGTATTTCGCGGCAGGCGAAAGCTATAGCGTCGGCGATTTCGTCGCGCGTTCGCGCGAGGCGCTGCACATCGGCTCGGAGCGCGTGCGGGAGAAATACGGCTTCGCGTGCTCGGCCGCGCTCGATCAGCTTGCGCGCATCGAAGAGGATGCGAGCCGCTTCAGCGAAGCGCACGAGGCACGCGTCACCGTGCTGGCGCTCGATTGACTCACTTGTCGAATGGTAGAGGGATTGAATATGTCGAACATCGATTCAGCACAGACCGCGCCGGCGCATTACAGCGTGATCGTCATCGGCGGCGGACAGGCCGGGCTTTCGGCCAGCTACTTCCTGAAGCAGGCCAGCATCGATCATCTCGTGCTGGAAAAGCACAGCGTCACGCACACATGGCGCACGCAGCGCTGGGACACGTTCTGCCTCGTGACGCCCAACTGGCAATGCGCGTTGCCGGGGCATCCGTATCAGGGCGCGGACCCGCACGGCTTCATGAAGAAGGACGAGATCATCGACTATCTCGATGCGTTCATCGCCAAGGTGAATGCGCCGGTGCTCGAGGACGCGGCGGTCACGCGCGTCACGCGCGACGCGCAAGGACGCTTCGCCGTGACGAGCACGCGCGGCGCGTTCACGGCGGATCAGATCGTGGTCGCGTCGGGCGGCTATCACACGCCGATCGTGCCGCGCATGGCCGAGCGTCTGCCCGCTGACATCGTGCAGGTGCAGTCATCGGAATATCGCAACGCCGGTGCGCTGCCGCCCGGCGCGGTGCTCGTCGTCGGCTCGGGTCAGTCAGGCGCGCAGATCGCGGAAGATCTGCATCTGTCGGGACGCAAGGTTCATCTCGCGGTCGGCGAGGCGCCGCGTTGCGCGCGGTTTCATCGCGGTCGCGATGTCGTCGACTGGCTCGCGGACATGCGCTATTACGACATGCCCGTGACCGATCATCCGCTGCGCGAAGGCGTGCGCGACAACACCAATCATTACGTCACGGGCCGCGACGGCGGACGCGACATCGATCTGCGCCGCTTCGCGCTCGAAGGCATGGAACTGTTTGGCCGGCTCGAAGACTTCCGTGACGGCAAGCTGCGTTTCGCGACCAACCTGCGCGCGAATCTCGATGACGCCGACGATACCTATAACCGCATCAACGCGAGCATCGACGGTTTCATCGCGAAGCACGGCATCGACGCGCCTCCCGCCGCGCCTTATGTACCCATCTGGCAGCCGCAGGAAGAGCGCGCGGAGCTCGACCTGCAGGCGAGCGGGATCACATCGATCGTATGGTGCATAGGGTTCACGCCGGACTTCGCGTGGCTCGATGCGCCGGTGTTCAACGGACGCGGTTATCCATCGCATACGCGCGGCGTGACGGCGGTGAAGGGCCTTTATTTCGTCGGCTTGCCGTGGCTGCATACGTGGGGCTCGGGCCGCTTCTCCGGCGTGGCGCGCGATGCGCAATACATCGTCGATGCGGTGTGCGCCGAGCGGGCAAACGCGCCGGAGCGCGCGTCGATCGCGTGCGCGTAAAGGAAGCTCATGCCTCGTCACGACGATACGTATCGCGCCGGCATGCCGCAGCTCAATTGCGCGGGGCTCTCGGAGAACTGGCTGCTGAAAGAGTGCGGCGACCGGCATTGGGACGCGCTCGCACGCGAAACGGCGAGCGACTTCATCTCCGACGAAGGCGGCCGCGCGTATGCCGCGTTCACGTCGATCCGGCTGCGCGCCGAAGGCATGCACGATGTGCGCGAGAACGACGCGCTCTGCATACGCACCGAGCTTTCGCGTGTGGGTCCGGTGCGGCACTTCAGCGAGCATCGCGTAAGCGGCAAAGGCGGCACGATCGCCGCGTTGTCGATGATGTCCACCTTCGTGCGACGCACCGAAGCGCGCAACAATCGCTCGGTCGCGCGGGCGAGCTTTGCGAACCTCAAAGGCGAGATCGCGCCGATGAATCCGCTCATCGCCGACATGCAGGATAGGGCGCGCAAGCTGCGCCTGCGTGAAGCAGGAGCGAGCATCGACGGATTCGCTTTGCACGAGGCAGAATGCGCGCCGGTCGAGTTTTTGCCATGCCCGTACAGCGACTTCAACGGCGCCGACGTTCTGTACTTCGCGAGCTTTCAGGCGTTCGTCGATCGTGCGGAATGGCAAACGTGGCGTCTCGCGGACTTGCCCGCGCTCGTGTCGCGCGAGCTGCATTATCACGGCAACATCAACGTCGGCGAAGGGCTGCGGGCCACGTTTCGGCGCGCGTCGATCGACGATGCGCGCATCGCGCACTGGTGCGAGATCGAGCGCACGCGCGATGGCGTGAAGATCGCCGACGTGCTGACACACAAGACACGGAGACGCGCATGAACCGCGTGCCGCGCAAGCCGCTTTACACGGCGGCCGATCTGGAAGGTCTCGCGCATCTCGACTCGATGCCCGGCGCCGCGCCGTTCGTGCGCGGACCGTATCCGTCGATGTACACGACGAGACCGTGGACCCTCCGCCAGTACGCCGGTTACGCCGATGCCGCCGATTCGAACCTCGCGTTTCGCCGGGCGCTCGATCGCGGCGCGCAGGGCTTGTCCGTCGCGTTCGATCTGCCGACGCAACTCGGCTACGACTCGACCGACGATGAAGCGCGCGCCGATGTCGGTCTTGCGGGCGTGGCCATCGATACCGTCGACGACATGGCGCGTCTTTTCGAAGGCATCGCGCTAGAACGCGTCTCCGTGTCGATGACGATGAACGGCGCCGTGCTGCCCGTGCTCGCGGCGTACATCGTCGCGGCGGAGGAACGCGGCATCGCGATGGCGTCGCTCTCCGGCACCGTGCAGAACGACATCCTCAAGGAGTTCATGGTGCGCAACACCTGCGTGTTCGCGCCGGAACCGTCGCTGCGAATCGTCGCGGATGTCGTGCAGTTTTTGAGCGAGCGGATGCCGCGCTTCAAGGCGCTGTCCGTTTCGGGTTATCACTTTCAGGAAGCGGGCGCGGATGCATCGCTGGAGCTGGGGCTGACGTTCGCCAACGCCCGCGCGTATGTGCGTGCGCTGCGCGCGCGCGGCCTGAACGCGGATGCCGTCTGCGAGCAACTCAGCTTTTTCTTCGGCGTCGGCGCGGACTTCTTTGCGGAGATCGCGAAGCTGCGCGCGGAGCGGCTCATCTGGTCGGGCATGGCCGAGGAAGAGGGCGCGACGTCGGCGAAGAGTCGCGCGCTGCGGATGCATTGCCAGACGTCGGGCTGGTCGCTCGGCGCGACGCGCACGCAAAACAATATCGTTCGCACGACCGTCGAAGCGATGGCGGCAGTGTTCGGCGGCACGCAATCGCTGCACACGAATGCACATGACGAAGCGCTTGCGTTGCCATCGGCATCCGCTGCGCAGCTCGCACGCGACACGCAATTGATTCTTCAGCACGAGATGGGGCTGTGCGAGGTCGTCGATCCGTGGGCGGGTTCGTACATGATGGAATCGCTGACGGCGAGCGTCGCGGCTCAAGCGCGCGAGATCGTCGACGAAATCGAGGCGCGCGGCGGTGCGCTCGAAGCAATTCGCACCGGGTGGGTTCATCGGCGGATTCAGGAGCGTGCGGCGGCGACGCAGGCGCGCATCGATTCGGGAACGCAGACGATCGTCGGCGCGAACGCGTTTATTGCCGACGATGCCGACGACGATGCGCCCGCCTGTCTCGCGATCGATGGCGAACGCGTGCGCGTGCAGCAGTCGCACAGAATCGCCGACGTGCTGCGCCGGCGTGACGAATCTCGCGTGCGTGCCGCGCTCGCCGCATTGACGCGCGCCGCACGCGACGATGCCGGCAATCTGCTCGCGCTGACGATCGATTGCATGCGCGCCCGCGCGACCGTGGGTGAATGCACGCGCGCGCTCGAAGCCGTGTGGCCGCGTCATGATCCGGCATCGGCGAATACGACACGCGTGTACGGTGAATGTCGCCATGACGACGCATGGCACGCGGCGTGCGCTCGCGTTGCGCAACTCGGCGAAACGCTCGGCCGAAAGCCACGCATGTTGATCGCGAAACTGGGACTCGACGGACACGATCGCGGCGCGAATGTCGTGGCGTGCGCGCTGGAAGATGCAGGCTTCGATGTGACGGCTACCGGATTGTTTGCATCGCCGGCGCAGGCCGCGAAGCTCGCTGCGCAACGGCCGTACGATGTCATCGGCGTCTCGTCGCTTGCCGGTGCGCACGGCACGCTCGTGCCTCGATTGCTGCGCGAGCTTGCGGAGCGCGACGTGCACACGCCGCTCGTCGTCGGCGGAATCGTGCCCGACGAAGACGCCTTCTTGCTGCGAAAGAAAGGCGTCGCCGACATATTCAATCCAGGTTCGACGATGCACGAGATCGTCGAACGGCTGGTGAAGTTGATCTGCCCGGACGCGCGCTCCGAATCGCGCCTGGTCACTTCGCAGGCCGACTTCAGATGACGTCGCTCAGCGACTTGATCCATCCGGCGATGACCACGATCCCGAGCATGGCGACGACCGCTTTGCGAACCATCGACAAGCGGTCATGTCCGTCCGAAGACCTGCCCAATTTGCCGGCGAGCGCGCCGATCATCGAAGCGGGAAGGGCGGCCAGCGACGCCACGCCGAGGTACAGCAGCACCGACGTCATGCTCGACTCGAACGTCGATTGCGCGTTGAGGTCGATGGTCACGAGGCCGCCCACGCTCATCACCGCGCCCGCGATCGATCCGGCGCACAAGCCGTAGAGCGCGTTGAAGGCGCCCCGACGCGACGCCGCGATCAGCGCCGCGAGCGCCGCCGTCAGCGCGATCGGCATGACGATCGCGAAGCCGCTTTCGCCCGCGCGTTGCGCGACGTGCAGCAGCGCGGAGAACGTCGCGTAGATCGTGCTTTCGGCATCGTGCGGAAGGAAGCGGCGAAACCGCAACAGTTCGATCCAGAGACAGAAGACGAGCCCGGCGATGATGCCCGTCGACAGCGCGCGGCCCGGTCGGAACTCGGGAAGACGCAAGCGGAATGCGTCGTCGAGAAAGACCCACGACGACGGCGCGAGCTCGCGGCGCGCGCGGCCGAACCATCGCGATGCCCACGGAAAAAGCCACGACCCGAACGCCGCGATGACCACCGGCGGCGCGGCCATCACGAGCGACGTATAGAACGTCTGATGCGGCCCGAGCGTCACGATCGACATCGACGCGAACGTGCCCCACGCGAACATCCCCGCGACGCCCGCGATGGAAACCGCGCTCGTCAGCCTGAGCGCGAAAAGCGGCGAGCGGCTTCTCACGGCGACGCCAGTCCACGCGGCGGCCGAGCGCGCGATCCAGTCGCAGATCATCCAGCATCCGATGGCCGCGAGCACGAGCGCGACCGCGTGGACTTCGAGCACCGTCGTCAGCGTGTCGGCGGTCATGCGCGGCTGGGCCGGGCCGCCCCAAAGCAGCCCCGCGCCGAGGAGCATCTGATTGACGAAGTAGCCGAGCGCGAACACGGCGCCCGCCGCCGCCGTGCCCTTCACCGGATCGCGGCCGTTCAGCACCGCTGCATAGGCGCCGCGCCAGACGCCCGTCGTGAGCGCGCCGATCGCGAAGATCATCACGGCGAGCGGCACCACCGCCGACGCGATGATCGTCACGCGCAAGACCGCCGCTTGCGCTTCGCCGGGCACGAGGCCGAGCACGAGACCGTTCATCGTTTCGATGACGACGCCCGCGCCGAAGCCGATGCCGAGCGCATCCCACTTGCCGAGGCGAAAGAGCGGCGTGGTGTCGGCGAGCACGGCGCGACGCGCGTCGCCGCGCGGATGCAGGCTCAGGAACGTGCGCGCGCGCTTGTTGCTGTCGTCGCGCATCCGCGCGAGCACACGATCGACGTGAACGGGCGAGCCGTCCCATTGCGACGCTTGCACGTCCGCGTAAAACTCCCTCACGCGCAGCACGGACGCGCCTGACAGCAGCACGAGCGCGCTCCACAGCCCGGTCTTTGCGAGCAGCCAGGCGGTGTCGCGCAGCGCGTGCCCGGCAAACAGAGCGACGCCGAGCAAGGGAACGACGCTCACGATGACGAACGCGAAACACGCGGCAATCGTCATGAACGTCTTGTCGATGTCGCGGTTACGGATGTGCGCCAGTTCATGCAGGACGATCGCGCGGAAGGCGGCGCGATCCGCGTAGAAATAATTGGCGACGAACGCGCCGGAGAGCGCGACGTAATAGTCGCGGCGACGCCCGAACGTGACCGGCAGGCCGGTCGCGAGCGGATTCCAGACGAACGCGGGCGGCGGATTCAACTGCGCCTCGCCGCAAAGGGCGATGAGGGCATCGAAAAGACCGGGCGGATCGTCCTTTGCGATCGGCACGAGCCGCTGCGACATCAGCTTCCACGCGGGAAAGCGCCAGTAGAAGACACCGGCGAGCGCGAGCGTCGCGACGATTCCCGCGCCTTTCCACGCCATTTGCGGCCGCAGAAGCGCCATGCAATGCGCGAATTGCGGTGCGAACTGCACACGCATTTCCGAAGCGGACAGCACGTCCCGAGTCAGTAATCGCGGATCGAAAACGCCCGCGAACATATCCGACGCGCACGCGACGAGCTTTTCCGTCGCCTCGACGTGCAGGCTTTCCCAGAAATGCCCATAGAACTGGATGCTGACGCACACGATAAGCACGATCAGCAGATCGAACCTCAGCGCGATGTCGGACGGAAACGGCAACGGATTGAGCCGCGGCCTGCCCGTGTTCGTCGTGACGGATTGCAGCACGATTCGCTCACTTCTTCGGCAGGGCCAGTTGCGCGACGACGGCATCGGCAAGGTGCGCGGCTCGTGCGCGATCGAGACGCAGGCGCGAGCCGGCCGCGATCACATGGCGATGGACTTCGCCCAACTGTTCGGGGCTCAGGATCGCGACGGCTTCGGGTTCTTCGCCCCGGAACATCTTCCGCACGCGCGCGGACACTTCTTCGCCGATGGCCGCTTCCGCCGCCTTGAGCGCGATGCCGCCGAGGATCGGCATGATCTCCGACACGACCTGAAGCACGAGCGGCGTGAAGAGGATCGAGAACGATTCGGCGCCGAAGCCGAGCGCGGCATCGCGATTTTTCGATGCCCTCATCGCGGCGTCCGGATCGGCAAACCACGCCGCGCTCGCCGCCGCGAAAAGCGGCAGCTCGTTCGGCGCGAGCTGCATCAGGACATTGCGGGACAAGCCCCGGATCAGATCGTGTTCGGCGGTCGAGTCCATGTGTTGTCTGAACGCGTGGCTGCGTCTTCGTGTGTGGAAGAAAAGTGTTCGTCGTTAAGGACGAAGCAGCGCATCCGGTTCTGAACCGTTGCGGTCAACACTTCCGAACAAAATGTGCGCTACCGCACGTTTCGCCGCCTTTCAGTTTGTTTTAACGATTGAAGCCCGTTCGCTGATAACACGACTAGCTCGACTGACGCGACTCAAAAAAGGGCATGTTTTCGCTTCACTGGTGCTCGGTGAAAGCACGCGTCACTTCCCAAACGTTTGCTTCGTAAAACTCAATCGTCAGACAAACAGGCGCGAACCTTGCATTGATCGGGATACGAAACCGACCCTACGAAGAAGCCACATGTCCAATCCGCAAGCTATCGTCGATCTGACACATGAAGTCAAACGCCTCGCCTCGGGCAAGATCAGCGACATCAACGATATCAACCGCGAGACCACGTTCCTGGCACTGAACGCGCTGATCGAAGCTGCCCGCGCCGGCGATGCGGGCAAGGGCTTCGCTGTCGTCGCCAAGCAGGTGAAGCATGTATCGACACGCATCTCCGACATCACGGCCGGCCTCAACAAAGAGCTTGCCGGATCGCTTGCGACGCTCACGGAACTCGGCGACAGCATGATCGAGCGGATGCGATCGCTCGACGGTCAGCGGTACACGGACCTTGCGTTGAACATGATCGACATCATCGACCGCAACCTGTACGAGCGCTCCTGCGACGTGCGCTGGTGGGCGACGGACTCGGCATTGGTCGGATGTCTCGCCGATGAGCGCGCGGCGGCGCGCGATCATGCCTGCAGCCGCCTCAAGGTCATCCTGGATAGCTACACGGTTTATCGGGATCTCTGGGTCGTCGATGCGAACGGCGTGGTCGTGGCGAACGGACGTCACTCGACTTACGCGGTGCGCGGGCAGAACGTGGCGGGCGCGGAGTGGTACAAGGCCGCAATGAAGACGGCGTCGGGCGCGCAATACGTGGCGTCGGATGTCGAGACAGTCGCGCCGCTCGACAACGCACAGGTCGCGACGTATTCGACGGCGATTCGCGAGGGCGGCGCGCCGGATGGTCGCGTGCTCGGAGCGCTCATCATCTTCTTCGACTGGGCGCCTCAAGCCGAGACCGTCGTCAAAGGCGTTCGCCTGAGCAACGAAGAGTGGGCGCGCTCGCGCTGTCTGATCCTGGATTCGTCGTTTCGGGTGATCGCCGCGTCGGATGGCAAGGGCATCCTCAACGAGCGCTTTCGCTTGCAGACGGGCGGCAAGGAATCGGGCTTCTACCGCGATGCCGGCGGTGCAGTCGTATCGTTCGCAGCGACGCCCGGTTACGAGACCTATCGCGGTCTGGGCTGGTACGGCGTCATCTGCCAGATGCCGGCATGAGACATCGGCGGTCGCTCAACGGCGCGGACTTCGCTTCTTGCGCTCGCGAAGTTCGCTGCCTGTATCGACCGGCGTGAAGGGCGCCTGAAACCGGCCGACCAGGAAATCGATGAACGCGCGCGCGCGAGCAGTCTGATTCTTCTGCCGCGGATAGTAGACGAAGAGATCGGCCGAGGGCAGCACGGTGTTCGGCATCACGAGATTGAGCCTTCCGCTTTGCACGTACTTCGCGAGATCCCATTCCGAGCGGATCAGAATGCCGTGTCCGTCGAGCGCCCAGCGAAGCACGATATCGCCGTCATTGCTCGACAGCGCGCCCTTGACCTTGATCGCCTCGATGTGGTCATTGACGATATAGCGCCACACGCCGTAGGCATCGTCGTTCTGTCGATGAATGATGCAGCGATGCCGAGCCAGTTCTTCGACGCGCTCCGGCGTGCCGTACTTCTCGAGATATTTCGGCGACGCGCATAAGAACCGCCGGTTGCTCATGATTCGCCGCGCACTGAGCCGGCTGTCCGGAAGATCGCCGAAGCGTATCGCCAGATCGAACGCGCCTTCGATCAGATCGACAGGACGGTCCGTTACTTCGAACTGGACTTCGACGCCCGGATAGCGCTTCGCGAATTCCGAAACGATCGGGGCGATGGTCGTCCGGCCGAATCCGAGCGTTGCATTGATGCGCAACGGGCCTTGCGGATCGCGGCTCGCGACCGATAACGCCTCTTCCATCTCACGCACCTGTCCGACGATGTGAGTCGCGTAGCGCAGATACGTTTCCCCTTCAGGCGTGAGGCTGACGCTGCGGGTCGTCCGGTTGACGAGGCGCACGCCGAGCCTTTGCTCGATGACGCCAAGCCGCTTGGTCGCGGCGGGCGGAGACAGATCGAGCGCACGCGCCGCCCCCGACAAACTCCTGAGCTTCGCAAGCAGGATAAAGAACTCGAAGTCGGTCGCGGTCTGCGTTTCGGTATTCACCAGATGTGAATAATGATGTGAACGGAAGTGCAGTTTAGCAGCGTTCGTCGCGGGTAAGCTACGTTCCACGTTGCAGCCGCCGGGTTGCAATACCTGCCAAGACCCTGGAGACATTGCCGTGAGAATCGTCGAAATCCGCGAGAAGACCGTACCGATCAGCTCACCCATCCGTAACGCCTACATCGACTTCAGCAAGATGACGTTGAGCGTGGTTGCCGTCATCACCGATGTCATGCGCGATGGCGAGCCGGTCGTCGGCTACGGCTTCAACTCGAACGGCCGCTACGGCCAGGGCACGCTGATGCGCGAGCGCTTCATTCCGCGCATCCTCGAAGCCGATCCCGCTTCGCTCATGAACGACGCAGGCGACAATCTCGACCCGCACAAGATCTGGGCGACGATGTTCACGAACGAGAAGCCGGGCGGTCATGGCGAACGCTCGGTCGCCATCGGCACGATCGACATGGCGATCTGGGACGCGGTCGCGAAAATCGAGGGCAAGCCGCTATTTCAACTGCTCGCCGACCGCTATGGCGACGGTGAGCCGGACCGCAGGATTTTCGTGTACGCGGCGGGCGGTTACTACTATCCGGGCCAAGATCACGAAACGCTCAAGGACGAGATGCGCAGCTACATCGATCGGGGTTATACGGTCGTGAAGAAGAAGATCGGCGGAGCATCGCTCGATGAAGACCTGCGCCGTATCGACTCCATCCTGAGCGTGCTGCAGGACGGCCAAAAGCTCGCAGTCGATGCAAACGGCCGCTTCGACCTCGACACGGCCATTCGCTATGCGAAGGCGCTCTCGCAATACGACCTCTTCTGGTACGAAGAGCCGGGCGACCCGCTCGACTTCGAACTGCAAGCCACGCTGCGCAACTACTATGCCAATCCGATGGCGACGGGTGAAGACCTGTTCTCGATGCAGGACGCTCGCAATCTCATCCGTTACGGCGGCATGCGTGCCGACCGCGACTGGCTTCAGTTCGACTGCGCGCTGAGTTACGGTCTCGTCGAATATCTGCGCACGCTCGACATGCTGCGCGAGCACGGCTGGTCTCCGAGCCGATGCATCCCGCACGGCGGCCATCAGATGTCGCTGAACATCGCGGCGGGCTTGGGTCTCGGCGGCAACGAGTCGTATCCGGACCTGTTCCAGCCATACGGCGGCTTCCCCGACGGCGTCAAGGTCGAGAACGGCTACATCACGATGCCGGACCTGCCGGGCATCGGCTTCGAAGGCAAGTCCGATCTCATCGTCGAGATGAAGAAGCTGCTTACCTGAGCGGCAATGCGCTGCGCGCGCCGTCTACCGACTCAGCCTTCTTCCTGACCGACTGCCTTCGACACCTCCGCGGGCGTCTGAAACTGCTGATCCGGCAACGCATCGAGCGCGGACATCACGTCTTCGCTTGCGCCGTTGCTGCGCGCGGTTTCGACGAGCGTCTGCTTGTCGGCGGGATAGTCGACGCCCTTCAAGGCTTTCTGCATGTCGATGAACACGCTGTTGGAACCGCCGGAGGATGAGTTGCTTGCCATGATTCGCTCCCTTGATCAATGAATCATGGCCTTCGACAGCAGCCGTTGTGCCTGTCCAGCGCGGGGCACGGCATCGCAATTGCTGACATATGCCGCGATCGACCATTTACTCAGGAGGCTTCCATGAAGGCACATTCGGCTCTCGTTACACTCGTCGCGGCAGGTTTCATCGGCGCGGCGCCTATCACCGTGCTGGCACAGACGCAGGCAGCGAGCACCACCCAGGCCAACGACCTGCCGGCGGTGGACAAGGCTTTCGTACAGGCCGCCAGCGAATCGAGCTCGACCGAGATCGACACGGCCAAGCTGGCGACCAGCCAGTCGCAGGACAAGGACGTGAAAAGCTTCGCGCATCACATGATGATCGATCATACGAAGCTGACGATGCAGCTGAAGATGGCGGCGCCGCATGGCGTCGAAGTGCCGAAGGACAATTCGGACACGACGGTTATCGATGCGCTCAAGCCGCTCAAGGGCAAGGAATTCGACACCATGTACATTCAGAAGGTCGGCGTCGAAGGGCATCAGAAGGCCGTCGCCGCTTTCCAGAAGGAAGCGCAGGAAGGCCAGAACGCCGACCTCAAGAAGGCGGCGCAGAAGGCGCTGCCGACCATCCAGAAGCACCTGAAGATGGCGCAGGATCTCGCCGCGAAGAAGGGCGTGCAATAAGCCCGGCTGACGGTTTCGGAGCACCGAAGCCGAAGCGATGGACGAAGCCCCGCGCGGAACCACGCGGGGCTGCTTTTTCTTGCGGGCTCGCTGGCGCGTCTACGAGGCAGCGCGGGTTCGCCGGATTCATCAGACCGAACGGGTAACGCATGTCAGATACACGAACCGGATCCCTGCTCTCGCGCCGCGCGATAGCCGGCGGCGCGGCTGTCGCGTCGATCGGTCTTGCCGCATGGACGGCCATGCGAGCGCGGCGCGCGGAACGCGACTTTCCGCCCACGGGCCAATTCATCGACGTCGATGGCGTGCGCCTCCACTATCTCGACGAAGGAGAAGGCCCGGTCGTCGTCCTGCTGCATGGCAATCTGGTCGCGTCGCAAGACTTCGTGGCGAGCGGATTGTTCGAGCGGCTCGCCCGGCGTCACCGCGTAATCGCCTTCGATCGTCCCGGCTTCGGGCACAGCGAGCGGCCGCGCGCGCGCATCTGGACGCCGCAGGCTCAGGCCACGTCGATCCAGCTTGCGCTTAAAAGGCTGGGACTGACGCAAGCGGTGGTCGTCGGTCATTCGCTCGGCAGTCTCGTCGCAGCGGCGATGGCGCTCGAACCACGTCTGGACATTCGCGGGCTCACGCTGATCTCGGGTTACTACTATCCCACTGCGCGCGCGGACGTTGCGATCAGCGCGCCCGCGGCCATGCCGATCGTCGGCGATGTGCTGCGCTACACCGTGTCGCCGATCGTCGCTCGCATGATGTACGGCCGCACGGTGCAGGCCATGTTCGCGCCGCGCGCCGTACCCGATGCCTTTCACGGCCATGTACCGCGCGAACTGGTCTTGCGCCCGTCGCAGATGCGCGCGACGGCAGAGGACGCCGCTTGCATGATTCCGGCCGCGGCATCGATGTCCGGGCGATACGGCGAGATCGACGTGCCGGTTCGCATTTTTGCCGGCAGCGACGACGCAATCGTCGATACGGACTCGCAGTCGGGCCGTCTTTACAAGGACATCGCACAAAGCGCGCTTTCGATCATGCCGGGCCTCGGGCACATGGTGCATTACGACGACGCGGGCCGCATCGGCGACGCCATCGAGACGATGGCGCTCGAATAGCCGCGACTGCGCATCCAGAACCGTTAGGCAAGCTGATCAAGATTGCACGGCACGCGAATTGCGCGGAGAGAAGCGGGCGCCGGTCGAGCCGGCGCGTCCCATCAACCCGATCCCGAACCGGAGGCATCATGGCATCGAAAACGTTGCAGGACCTTTTCATTCATGCACTTTCCGACGTGTACAGCGCCGAGAAGCAACTGACGAGAGCGCTGCCGAAGCTCGCACGGGCGACGACCAACGGGCAACTGAAGCAGGCGTTCGAGACGCATCTGGAGGAAACGAACGGGCAGATCGAGCGCATCGATCAGGTGGTCGAACTCTTCGGCGTCAAGTTGAAGCGCATCAAATGTGCGGCGATGGAAGGTCTCGTCGAGGAAGCGCAGGACGAAATCGAAACCTTCGAGCAGGGCCCGATTCGCGACGCCGCGTTGATCGCCGCCGCGCAAAAGGTCGAGCACTACGAGATCGCGACCTACGGCACGCTGGCGACGCTCGCGAAGCAACTCGGCAACGAGGACGCGATGAAACTTTTGCTCGATACCTTGCAGGAAGAGAAGGCCACGGACGAGAAACTGACCCAGCTCGCGAAGACGCAACTCGCCGAGGAAGTGCAGCAGAAGGGCTGAAATTCGTTCACTCTGGAGATGAAGATGGCAGGCGACAATTCATACAAGCCGGGCGAGATCGTGAAGGTCTCGGGTATCTACTCGGTGGTCCACGATGACGGCAAGGACACGTTCGAAGTGACCTGCGTGGAAGGCGAGCACTTTCCGCCCACCCGGAGCGGAAAAGGCGCGCACTTCGAGCTGAAGTACGGCGCCACGCATGCTCACAAGCATGGAAATCTCAAAGGAACGGAAGCCCGGTCCTGATCGACGCCTTGCCGTAAGCGCGACATCGACGCACGCCGACAGGGTTCGGCGTGCGTCGTTTTCTTTGCGGCTGTCACACGACATGCCGGGCTCCCGCAGTGGCATACGAACTGCTAACAGCATCGCAACAGACCAGAACCTTTCGGAAGGCCGAATCATGGACATTCCCCGTCAGGCCGTGTCATTCCTCACCTCGCGCGGACTCATGCTCGCGACAGCCGAATCGTGTACCGGCGGATTCATCGCCTCGCTGGTGTCGTCGGTGCCCGGCAGCGGAAGCTGTCTCGACGTGGGCTTCGTCACGTACTCGCCGACTGGCAAGGCCGGCTTCCTCGGCGTGCGCGAGGACACCATGCAGCAGCATGGGCTGACGAGCGAAGCCGTCGCGCGCGAGATGTCGGAGGGCGCGCTGCGGCAGGAAGCATGTTGCGCGCAGATCGCGGTATCGAATACGGGCGTCGCCGATGCGGTGCCCGACGGGCCGCCATCGGGTACGCAGTGCTTCGCGTGGTCGTATCGTGCGCGCGATGGCACCATCGTCACCTTCAGCGAGACGAAGAAATTCGAAGGCGAACGCAACGATGTCCGGCGCGAAGCGGCGCTTTATGCGCTATCGCGCATCGAACACTACTTCGATCAGCAGCACGCACAGCGAGTCAGGGAGAAACGATGAACGAGCAAGCTACCGATTGGCGCAGCTGGCAGGCAGCCGTGATTCGCGAACTGGGTGTCGCGAGCGATTTCGACGTCGAAGCCGAGCGCGAGCGGCGCATCGACTTTCTTTGCGGCTATCTCTCATCGCAGGGACTTCGCACTTACGTACTGGGGATCAGCGGCGGCGTGGATTCGTCGACGGCGGGGCGCCTCGCGCAACTGAGCGTCGAACGTCTTCGCGCGAGCGGTTATGAGGCGCACTTCGTCGCGCTGAGACTGCCCTATGGCACGCAGCGCGATGAGGAAGACGCCCGGCTCGCGCTCGATTTCATACGTCCGGACGAAACGCTGACCGTCAACGTCAAGGGCCCATCCGACGCCATGCTCGCGGCGCTCAAAGAGGGTGGCGCGCAGTACACGGACGACTTCCAGGAAGACTTCGTGCTCGGCAACATCAAGGCGCGCGAGCGCATGATCGCGCAGTACGCCGTTGCGGGCGCGCGGGTGGGCGTCGTCATCGGCACCGATCACGCGGCCGAATCGCTGATGGGATTCTTCACGAAGTTCGGCGACGGCGGCGCGGACGTGCTGCCCTTGTCCGGTCTGAACAAGCGCCGCGTGCGTGCGCTTGCGCGTTCGATGGGCGCGGTGGATCGCCTCGTGATGAAAGTGCCGACAGCCGATCTCGAATCGCTTACGCCGCAACGCCCCGACGAGGATAGCTATGGCGTGAGCTATGAAGACATCGACAACTTTCTGGAGGGCAAGGAAGTCAGCGAAGAAGTGCTGCTGACCATTCGCCGCTTCTATACGGCGACGCGCCACAAGCGCGCGCTGCCGGTCGAAGTGCCGCGCGAAGACCGCTCTGCTTGAGGCATGGCGTGCGTGTTCATCACCTCAACTGCATATCGAGTTGTCCGCTCGGCGGCAAGCTCTTCGATGGCCGCACGCCCGGCCTTCTGCGCCGGGGCGAACTGACGTGCCATTGCCTGCTCGTCGAAACGGGCGAAGGTCTCGTTCTGATCGATACAGGCTTCGGATTGCGCGATGTCGCCGATCCGCGCAGCCGCCTGTCGGCGTTCTTCCTGCTGATGCTCAAGCCGGACTTTCGCGAGGAGATGACCGCGCTACGCCAGATCGAACGGCTGGGCTTTTCGGCCAGCGACGTGCGTCATATCGTGCTCAGTCATCTCGACTTCGATCACGCGGGCGGCCTCGATGATTTCCCGCACGCGAAGGTGCATATGCTGCGCATCGAGCGCGACTATGCGGTGCGTCAGCAGACGTGGCTCGATCGGCAGCGCTTCAGACCTCAACAATGGTCGACGCAGGCGAACTGGCAACTTCACGATGCCACCGCCGGCGACCGCTGGCATGGCTTCGAATGCGTGCGGCCGCTCTCGGATTCGTTGGACGATATCGCACTCGTGCCGCTCAGAGGACACACCTTCGGTCATGCGGGCATCGCGGTACGCAAGGAAAACGGTTGGCTGCTGCTGGCGGCCGACGCGTATTTCTTTCATACGGAGATGGATCTCGAACATCCGCGCTGTACACCGGGACTGGCGTTCTATCAATGGATGATGGAAAAGGACCGCGCGGCGCGGCTAAGGAATCAGGCGAGGCTGCGTGAGCTGTGCGCCAGCGTCGATTCGCGCGGCAAGCTCGACGTGTTTTGCAGCCACGACCCGATCGAATTCGAGCGCATGGCCGGACGATCGGCGGGCATTCCGGCCGACGCTTTCATACGGCCCGCGCGCTCGTGGGCGTAACGCGGCATGTCGCATGCTCTCCCGGTTTGGTCCAACCATAACCGGCGAGATCATCATGCGAGTACAGCTCAAACCACTCAGCGAACAAGTGATCGTCATCACGGGGGCGACGAGCGGTATCGGTCTCGTCACCGCGAGAATGGCGGCGAAGCGCGGCGCGCGCCTCATGCTCGTGGCGCGCGACGAAGCGGCGCTCAAGGCGCTGTCGGACGAGTTATCGCACGGTGACACCCAGCGAGCGGCTTACGCCGTTGCGGACGTGGGCGACGCGGCACAGTTGCAGGCCGCAGCCGATGCGGCCATCGCGCGATTCGGGCGCTTCGATACATGGATCAACAATGCGGGCGTATCGCTCTATGGCCGATGTACCGACGTCCCGCTCGAAGACCAGCGCAAGCTCTTCGATACGAATTTCTGGGGCATCGTGAACGGCTCGCTCAGTGCGTTGAAGCATCTGCGCGAGCATGGCGGCGCTTTGATCAATCTCGGCAGTGAATTGTCGGATGTCGCCATTCCGCTGCAAGGGGCATACGTCGCGTCGAAACATGCGGTGAAGGGCTATACCGATGCGTTGCGCATCGAGCTGGAAAACGATCGTGCGCCGGTGTCCGTCACGCTCATCAAGCCTGCGGGAATCGACACGCTCTTCGTCGAGCACGCGCGAAACTATCTCACGCACGAGCCGAAGCTGCCGCAACCGGTCTATGCGCCCGAGGTGGTCGCTAAAGCGATATTGCATTGCGCCGAGGTGCCCGAGCGCGATGTCCATGTCGGTGGGGCGTCGCGCGCGATGGCGTCGTTCGGCCAGCGCGCACCGCGACTGTATGACAGGCTGGTCAGTCTCGTCGGCGTGAAGGCGCAACTCACGCGGCAGCCTCATGGCGAAGGCGACGCGTTGTATGAAGGGGCGGGCAGTCTGCGCGAACGGTCGGGCCGCAACGGCAAGGTGCGCGAGCGAAGCCTTTACACCGATGCGCGCATCGATCCGCCCGGCATGCGCGGCGTGGCGATGGGCGTCGCCGCCTTGCTGCTGCTCGACGCCGGCCGCCGCTATCTTCGGGCGACGCGCAAACCGAGGTTCGAGTAAGCGCGTCGTCGAGTCATCTTCGAGATCAGCGAGAGGACGGCGATGCGCCGGCGGGCTCGCCTCCCGGCAATTCGTTGCCGCCCATGCCAGGCTCGGTCGCCAGTTGCTGCTGCGCGATGATCCAGAACTCGTCCGAGCGGCCTTCAGGGCCGCCCGCTTCTTCCCAAAGCCGATAAGCGAGTGCCCGAATCTGTTCTTCGCTAGCCGGGACGTCCATGATGCTTTCCTCCTTTTCAGCGAACGAGCGATGCTCAGCGCGCGGCGAGCATGCCCACGACCACGCCGACCAGCGCGGCCATCGTGATCGCCTTCCACGGATTCTCGTGCACGAAGTCGTCGGTCGTATCGGCGGCGGCGCGGTACTTTCGGGTCATCGCGTCTTGCATGTCGGCGAACCGGGCCTTCGCATCGGAGCGCAGATTGCTCGTCGACGTTGCATCGTTGCCTGCATCCCATGACTTCGATGCTTCGCGAAAGCTGCTGTGGTCTCCATTCGAGGATGTCATGTTGTCGCTCGTCGGGAATTCATAGGCGCTGTCGGCTCTTTCGGTCTTGATAGCGTTGACGGGTTCGAGCGCGCGGTCGTTGTCAGCCATGCTTGCCTCCACTGGAAATCGTTTGAATGCGATGAAGTCGCGGTGCGCGTCGAGAGACGCGCATGTGCGTGGCGCAATCGGCGTGCCGTCCTGACGAAACGAAAGTCCCGCGTGTATGGCATATCCGTTGCTCCATGATTCGCCGACTTTCATCGCTAATGGAGCGTACAAATGTTTCCTGTTCTGATGCAGCCTTTCTTCTCCGTCGCGCGCACGAATCTCGAGACGGGCTTGCGCGCCGCTTCCAGTTTTGCGGTCGGTTTCCGGCAACTCGGAGAACTGAACGAAAAGACGATGAAATCCGCGCTCGCCGATGTGCGCGTTCAGTGGGGCGCGCCGCAGGCCAGCGAAGCGCAGCCTGCATTGCCGGTCGCGTTCCTGTCGTACGCAAGCGATCTGCTGTCGATCATCGCCGCGACAGCCGCCGATGTCATCGATGCAATAGGCGCCACGTCATCGCAGCCGGACCCGGGCGCGCCGAAACTCGTGCTCGCGGAATCGATCGAGCCGCCGGCATCGGTGAGCGCATCGGGCGAGACCGCAATCGTCGACGCGACCGGCGCGGTCGTGGCCCACGTCCCCAAGTAAAGCAAACGACAGGCACGACGACTGCTGCGTTGCCGGCAACGCATCCTTTTTCCATCGAATGAACACATCCTCCTCGCCGCCGCCCGCGCGGCATCGTTCGCCTTCGTCCGTGCCGAAGTGGATCACGATCGTCTTTCTCGTTCTGTCGGGGCTTTACATGGCCGTCGGCGGCGGATGGCTGATCGCGGTGGGCGGCTCGCCATACTACGTGGTCGCCGGCGTGGCGATGCTCGTGATCGCGTGGCTCGTCTGGCGCGCCAACGGCCTCGCGCTGTGGCTCTACGCGGCGCTGTTGCTCGGCACGCTGATATGGGCG